>CETH01023995.1_pt1 | contig 21909 bp, 20 predicted proteins | sample 361461 | NCBI WGS metagenome assembly CETH01 (sample SAMEA2622695, study PRJEB7988) | marine metagenome | isolation source: saline water (ENVO:00002010), including
AGAAGAGAATAAGACTAGCTTTATGCATCATCTATCCAAAAAATTAAATTATGATTAAGATCTTAAAATCTTTCATGTTAGAGAAGTTTTAACGATGAAAAGAAAATAAATATACTTTATTAGTACTTCTTATGGCTAATAATATGAATGAAATAAATAAATCTTTATATATTTTAGGTAATTTTAAGTATCGCCTACCCTTTATGCTTTTTTTATTCATGATTGTTTCTTTAATTGATGTAATGGGAATAGGATTGATAGGACCTTTTGTAGCATTGCTTGGGCATCAAGGTAATATAATTGATGATTATCCTATTTTTTTAGACTTATTCGGTTTTTCAGAAAATAAGAGAATTATATTGTTTGTGGGTATAACTCTTTCTCTCCTTTTTTCTATAAAAGGTTTCGTAGCTTTTTATGTACAAAGGAAGATACTTTCTTTGGGTTATGAGATACGAACTAATATTATTGATAAATTAATACAGTCATACCAAAAAACCAGTTACGAAGACATAGCAATAAAGGACGTGTCTGAGATGATAGTAAATGCAAAAACTCATGTGGGGCTATTTACTGATTCAGTTTTTGTTCCAGCTTTGAAGATGACAATAGAGCTCATAGTTGCATTGGGTATATTTTTATTAATGGCATATACAAGCTTTTTATTAGTATTATTAGTAGCATTATTGCTTAGTTTAGTTTTATTTGTTTATTTCAAATATATAAAGACTAGGCTTTATCATCATGGACAAATAATGTCGCAGAAAGAAGCTTCCGTGATTAACGAAATTAGCTATGTAATAGGGGCTTTTAGAGAAATTAGACTTTTAGGCGTTGAAAACTTTTTTAGGAATGAGATAAAAAAAGATGTAACCAAGTTTGGTGAGGCAGGAGTAATAACGAGATCTTTACATTTAATTTCTAGATATTTAATAGAAGCAAGTCTAGTTATTTTCATAGTATCTATAGTTATATATATGATTAACCAATCTCAACCAATAGAACAAATTTTTGCTATTTTAAGTATCTTTGCAGTAGGTGCTTTAAGATTAGTGCCATCCTTTAATGCCATTGGATTAGGCTTTGCAAATATAAGAACTGCAACTTATGCATTAGATTCACTTTATGAAGAGTTATCTCAAATAAATAATATTGAAGATGTTTTAGCAAAACAAAAAAACCAATCTCTCGATAGTTTCAAGACTTTAGAGCTAAAAGATGTTTCTTATTCTTATAAAGTAAAACAATCATCAAAAGTATTAAAAGATATTAATCTTAAAATAGAAAATGGTGATCTCGTGGCTATTTCTGGAAAATCAGGGTCTGGGAAATCAACATTGATGGATATTATGACTGGAATGTTACAGCCTAGTGAGGGTTATTTAATAGTAAATGGAAATGAAGTAAGTATTGATGCTGGTGTAGATATCAAAACTTGGCAAAGTAGGTGTGCTTTTATTCCCCAAAGTGTCTTTCTTATAAATAATAGTATTAAAAAAAATATTGCTTTAGGAGTAGATGAAAAAGATATAAAGAAAGAAGAGCTAGACTTAGCTATTAAAGCCTCGAACCTTATAGAAGTGATGGAAAAGAATGATATGAACATCGACAGTAATGTTGGTGAAGGTGGAGTAAAGTTATCTGGAGGTCAAAGGCAGAGGGTTGCTTTGGCAAGAGCACTTTATGCTGGAAGGGAGATAATTTTTATGGACGAAGCTACGTCAGCTTTAGATAAAGAAACTGAAAATGAGATAATGACTCATATAGAATCTCTTCGTGGTCGTGTTACGATTATATTAATAACACATAGTCAATCTGCATTAAAAAACTGTAATAAGGTTTTTAATTTAGTTGATGGTAATTTAACTTAAAACTTAGGAGATACATTTTGTTCGATAATAAGAATATCTTTATAACTGGGGGCACAGGCTCTTTTGGTAAACATTTTATAAGGAAAGTCCTAAAAGATTATTCGCCTAATAAGATTGTTGTTTTTTCAAGGGATGAACTAAAGCAATTTGAAATGCAAAGTGAATTCAATGCTCCATGTATGCGTTATTTTTTAGGCGATGTTAGAGACGGTGAAAGATTACTTGAGGCAACTAGAGGTATTGATGTGCTTATTCATGCTGCAGCACTTAAACAGGTACCTGCAGCAGAATACAACCCTATGGAATGTGTAAAGACCAACGTTCATGGTGGGCAAAATGTGATTAAAGCTGCTCTAGCAAATGATGTTGAGAATGTAGTTGCCCTATCAACAGATAAAGCTGCTGCTCCTATCAATTTATATGGAGCGACAAAACTTGCTTCTGACAAACTTTTTGTCGCAGCGAATAATATCACTGGAGATAGAAAGACCAAATTTTCTGTTGTTCGTTATGGAAATGTTGTAGCTTCAAGGGGATCTGTTGTTCCTTTTTTCTTAAAACTAATCAATGAAGATGCTTCATTCTTGCCTATTACTGATAAGGATATGACAAGGTTCTGGATCACTCTCGATCAAGGCGTAGAATTCGTTATTAAAACAATCAATCGAATGCATGGAGGAGAAGTATTTATCCCTAAGATCCCATCAGTGCGTATTATAGATTTAGCAAAGGCTATGGCCCCTAATATTGAGGTAGAGGTAATAGGAATACGTCCAGGTGAAAAGTTACATGAAGTTATGTGCCCTAAAGATGACTCTCACTTAACTTTAGAGTTTGATAGTCATTACATTATTAAACCATCTTTTACTTTTGAGGATTCAGCTATTGACTATAGTACTACTTTGCTTAAAGAAAAGGGAACACCTGTATTGGCTGGATTTGAATATAATTCAGAAACTAATCCTCACTTTTTGAATATCGATGAGATAAGTGAGATTAATAATTTAGTACTTAAACCTAAATCCTAATTATTTTTTATGACAATAATTTTTATATTCAGATATAAAAATTATGGTATTTGGAGATTTCAATGAAAGACATCAAAAGAATAAGTCATTTAGAAAAATCTTATATTAATGAAGTTTTAGATAGTAATTTCAGGACCTCTTCAGGTAGCACAATGAATACCCGTTTAGAAAAAGCATTTTCTGAACTTTATAAATCAAATTTTGCCATTTCATTTATTAATGGAACAGCAACAATGCATGCTATTTTATTAGCAAAAGGTATAGGTGAAGGTGACGAAGTAATCGTACCTCCTTTAACTATGGCTAGCACTACCTTTGCCGTTTTGCAGGTTGGCGCTACGCCGATATATGCAGATGTAGATGCGTTAACATATCAAATTGATCCTTCCAGCATTCAGACTAAAATTAGTTCTAAAACTAAAGCAATCATAACTGTCGCATTATTTGGATTAAGTCCAGATATGGATGAGATAATGAAATTGGCAGAAAAGTCTAATATTTTTGTTCTTGAAGATAATGCAGAGACAATGATGAGTTACTATAAAGGTAAGTTAGCAGGAACTATAGGGCACGCTGCGAGCTTTAGTTTTCAGAGTTCAAAACACCTAACAGCAGGAGAAGGAGGAATTGTAATAACTGATGACGAGCAACTTGCTTTAGATGTTCGTCGTGTAAGTAGTTTAGGTTATTCTGGAGTTTCTTCAAAAAAAGGTAAAATTACAAAAAATCAAATCCAATCCCCTTCTTATTTTAGGCATGTTTCAACAGGGTTTAATTACCGCATGCCAGAATTATGTGCAGCTGTCGCTCTTGGGCAGCTAGAGAGAGTAGGCGAACTTGTAAATAGAAGAGTAGAAGTAGCTCAACTTTTTCAAGATATTATTGCAGATACAGAATGGCTTATTCCTCAGCGTACGCCTGATGACTGTGTAAATTCATATTGGACCTATGTTATAAAACTTGAACATTCAGATATAAATTGGACTAGCTTTAGAGATAAATTTCAAGAGTTTGGAGGTGACGGTATCTATGCTCCTTGGAAATTGACTTATCAAGAGCCATTTTATAAAGATATTCTAAATCGTGAAACTAACCCTTATTGTCCAATTGCCGAGGAATTACAAACATCCTTATTGCAGTTTAAGACAAATTATTGGGAATGGAATAAAGCTGAAGAGCAAGCAAAATGTCTTAAGAAAACTATAGATTTCTTTAAAAGTCTATGAAGTACGTCTTAGGAACCGCCCAATTTGGATTAAATTACGGTATTTCTAATAGTACAGGCAAGGTTAGTAGCAACAATATTGAACAAATATTAAGAACTGCTATACATCAAGGTGTAAATTATTTAGATACCGCAAATGTATATGGGGATGCAGAAGAAAAAATTGGTAAATTTTTTGACTTAACTAAACAATTCAAACTTATCACTAAAACTGCGCACACAAAAGAAGACTATAAAATTAAAGAAAACATACAATTTATAAAAAAAGAATTAATTATTTCTCTTGATAAAATGAAGAGAGATAAAGTTGATATCTTATTAGTTCACGACACTAAAGATATATTAAATAAAGAAGGTTCAGAGTTTTTTAGATCCTTAATAGAGATAAAAGATTCTGGCATTGCAGATAGGATAGGCGTGTCTGTATATACAATGCAAGAACTAAGCGAAATTCTTGAAAAGTATTCTGTGGATGTTGTCCAACTTCCGTTAAACGTGTTTAACCAGAATTTTCTAAAATCTGGGATTCTCAAAGAATTAAATAGAAAAGGTATAGAGATACATGCTAGATCAGTTTTCTTACAAGGTCTTTTATTAATGAAAACAAGTGAGTTGAATGATTACTTTAACAAAATAAAAGTTCTACATTCTTCTTATCAAGAAGTTGTATTCCGAAATAAGCTAAGCCTCGTAGAAGGGGCCTTGAATTTTATAAAGTCCGTTAAAGAAATTGATGCAATTATTTTTGGAGTTCAGGATTCAACACAACTAAATGAAATTATCAATTCTTTAGAAACAAAATTAATTGATATTGATTACAAGAACTTTTCAGTTGATGATGAATCAATTACTAATCCCTCTAAATGGATTAATTGAAAATGATAGTTGCAATATTGCAAGCGAGAATGGGGTCGAGTCGTTTGCCTGGTAAGGTAATGATGTCTATTTTAGGAAGGCCAATGTTGGAACTCCAAATCGAGCGTATAAAAAGGGCGACTTTGATTGATAAATTAGTAGTGGCAACTACAACAAATCCTCAAGATGATGAAATTGAGCAATTATGTACATCTCTCAATGTAGATTGTTTCAGAGGAAGTGAAGAAGATTTATTAGACAGGTACTATGAATCAGCTAAGCAATTTCAAGCAGATTATATAGTTCGTCTTACAGGAGACGACCCTTTAACCGACCCTAATTTAATCGATGATATGATTTCAAAAATGATATCTGGTAGCTTTGATGCTGTTACAAATACGATTTACCCTACTTACCCAGAAGGGTTGGATTTGTCTGTACTTACATTTAAATCCCTTAGTCTTGCTTGGAGTAAGGCTGATCTTCAATCTCAGAGAGAGCATGTTACTCCTTATATATTTGATAATGCCGAAGAATTTAGGATCTTTCATTATAAGCAAACTGCTGATAAATCTAGTCTAAGGTGGACAGTAGATTATAAAGAGGATTTTATTTTTATTGAAGAGATCTATAAATATCTATATACATCGAATAAAGCTTTTTTGACGGAGGACGTTTATAAGTTGTTGGAGAATAAACCTTCTTTGGTAAAGATAAATTCAAATTTTATTAGAAATTCTGGTCTCCTTAACTCTATTAAAAATGATAGAAAGGTCTAATTAGATGAAAAAAGTACTAATTACAGGTGGTACAGGCATGTTAGGTGCATCACTAATAAGTCATCTAAGAAGAGCAGGTTTCCAGACAGTTGTACAGGGTTATAAGCAAAAAGCTAACATAAATATCGATATGACAGATAAAAAACAAGCAATAGAAGCATTAAAGGGTTTAAATCCAGACATCATTATTAACTTAATTTGCTTATCAGATGTTGAAGAGAATGAGAAAAACAAGGAGCTTGCTTATTCATTAAATGTTAAACCCGTAGAAAATATTACACATTGGATTCAAGACAAAAAACCAAAGGTTCAATTTATTCATGTTTCGACAGATCATCTTTACGATGGCGAAGGTCTAAATACTGAAGAAAGTATAAATATTAGGAACCAATATGCCTCTTTAAAATATGATTCTGAGCAAATAGCCTCAAAAGTAGACAGTTTAATTTTAAGAACAAACTTCTTTGGAAAAAGTAAAATTAAGGAGAGGCATAGTTTTACTGATTGGATAGATATTTCCACTAAGGAAAGGAGATTCCCCATCAACCTATTTGAAGACGTCTATTTTTCTCCATTATCACTCAATACTCTGTCCAACATGATTTGTCATGTTTTAGAATACGATATTTCAGGAATATTTAATTTAGGAAGTAGAGATGGTCTAAGTAAAGCAGATTTTGCTTATTCTTACAGCAATTTCTTGAATGAAAATAGAGAAAATACGAAATTAATTTCTGTAGATGATCTAAACTTCCTTGCTTCAAGACCGAAGGGTATGATGATGGATGTATCTAAATTTGAGAGTACATTTGATATAAAATTGCCTACTCTGCTATCCGAGATAGAATTATATAAAAGGGAGAACTAAGAAACTATGAATATAAAAATAAATGAATATGAGATTGGATTAGATCATCCAACCTTTTTTATAGCGGACATAGCTGCTAACCATGATGGAGATCTTGAAAAAGCAAAAGAATTAATATGGCTTTCTGCTGAAGCCGGAGCAGACTGTGCGAAATTCCAGCATTTTGATGCTGAGACGATTGTTAGTGATTACGGTTTCAAAAATCTAGGATCACAACAATCGCATCAAAAGACATGGAAGAAAAGTGTTTTTGAGACTTATAAAGAAGCCAGTTTAAACAGAGAATGGACAGCTGAATTAAAGCAAACATGTGATCAAGCGGGCATTGTTTTTATGACAAGCCCTTATTCAAAAGAGTTAGTTGACTACGTAGATCAATATGTTCCAGCCTATAAGATTGGTTCTGGTGATGTGACCTGGTTAGAAATCATTGACCATATTGCAAATAAAAATAAACCTGTATTTTTAGCTACAGGTGCTTCAGATTTATCGGATGTTAGCGATGCGATGCAAGTTCTTTCAAAAAAAGGCAATCCCGTAGTCTTAATGCAATGCAACACAAACTATACAGCTTCCGAAAGTAATCTAGAATACATTAATCTAAATGTTATAAGCACTTACTCTGAAACTTTTCCAGACGTAATATTGGGTTTAAGTGACCATACACATGGTTGCACCTCAGTGCTTGGTTCAGTTGCTCTTGGATCTCGCGTAATAGAAAAACACTTTACGGATAGCTGTGAAAGAGACGGGCCAGATCATAAATTTTCAATGGACCCTACTACCTGGAGAGAAATGGTCGATCGAACAAGAGAACTTGAATCTTGCTTAGGCAATGGTATTAAGATTATTGAAGATAATGAGAAAGAAACTGTTGTCCTTCAACGAAGAGCTCTAAGAGCTACGAAAAGCTTAAAATCAGGTGATAAAATTAAAGCAAACGACTTCTTTCCATTGAGGCCTTGTCCCCAAGGTGCTTTACAACCAGCAGATCTTGATGCCATTTTAAATAAAACTTTAAAAAATGATGTAACTGAAGGTGATGTAGTAAAGTGGGAAGATCTGATATAGCTATAGTAATTCCAGCTTTTAATGAATCTAAGACGATACATGAAGTAATTTTGGATTTTGAAAGTTATGGTGATGTTTTAGTTGTAGATGATGGTTCTACAGATAATACTAAAAAAATAGTTGAGGCAACAGATGCCACTTTAATCTCTCATCAATTTAATTTAGGTTATGAAGCAGCTATTTCTACAGGTATGAAATTTGCGGTAGACAATAACTATGATTACATCATTACCACAGATGCAGATGGTGAATTGACCCATTTAGCAATACAAAATTTTATTGATCTCCTTGAGCAAGGAAACCTACTAGTTACTGGGCAAAGGAATAAAAAGAACAGACTAATGGAATCTATATTTGGCATCTTAACCTTTGTAAGTTTCAGAATTTCTGACCCTTTATGCGGTATGAAAGGTTATAGTGCTTGTCTTTGTAAGAAATATAAAAATTTTGATACCAACAAAATGATTGGGACTGAGCTTTTGGCTTATTCGATTAGAGATAAAATAAAAATTCGACAAGTACCTATCAGGGTAAATAAAAGGAAGGGTGAATCACGCTATGGAGGTATTTTCTCCTCTTTTTTAAGAATTGCTAGAGTAATGTTTATCTTTTTTTGTATTACACTTAAGAAAAAGGATATATAGCTGTATGGTTGGAAAATCAATTTACAATTTTATTAATAACTTATTTCAAATTCCTAGAAGTATTACGGGAGATGGGGTTAGAGAAACACTTGGCAATATTCAAGAGAATTATCTTCCTTCTTTAAACATATATGAAATCCCTACAGGTGAAAAAATTGAAGATTGGACAGTCCCTAAAGAATGGAATATCAAAGATGCTTATATCAAGAATTCTAATGGTAAAAAAATTATAAGCTTCAAGGATAATAATTTACATATTGTTGGATATAGCAAGCCAATTAATATAAAGCTTAGATTAGAAGAATTAAAAGAGCATTTATATTCGTTACCTGAGCAACCAGATGCTATTCCTTATGTGACATCTTATTACAAAGAGACCTGGGGTTTCTGTATGAATCACAAACAGTATGAGTCTTTAAAAGATGATGAGTATGAAGTGAAAATTGATTCACAACTTGAAGATGGCAGTCTCACCTACGCAGATTTATTAATAAAAGGTAAGGAAAAAAAAGAAATATTCATATCAACTTATATTTGCCACCCCGCAATGGCCAATAATGAATTATCAGGGCCAGGAGTTTCTACTTATCTAGCAAAATGGTTATGTGAAAGACCTAATAATCGCTTCACTTATAGATTCTGTTTTGTACCTGAAACTGTAGGAAGTATTGCCTATATTTCTAAACATAGAACTGAGCTAGATAATGTATATGCAGCTTTTAATTTAACATGTGTTGGGGATGACAAGGATTATTCTTTTTTACCTTCTAGAAGAGGCAATACGATCACAGATAAGGTAGCCAGGCACTGTATAAAATATCAGCAAAGTAATTATAAAGAATATAATTTTTTAAAAGATAGAGGTAGCGATGAAAGACAATACTGCTCACCGAAAGTTGATTTACCTATGGTGTCTATAATGAAATCTAAGTATGGCGAATATCCTGAATATCATACCTCTTTAGATAACATGGATTTTATTTCTGCCGTGGGCCTAGAAGACTCTTATAAAATACACACAGAGTGCATAGAAATCCTAGAGAATAATTACTTTTATAAATCAAAGATTAGAGGCGAACCGTTTTTAACAAAGAGAGGTAAGAATTATATGATCGTTGGAGGTAAAGAAAATGATGAAAGTAGATCTGCACAATTGATTCTAGACATAATGAGCTGTTGTGATGGAAACATGGATATAATTGATATTTCTGAAGCTTTGGATATTTATGCCTTTGATTTAATACCGATCATGCAATCTCTTGAGTCAGACCAGCTAATAGAGAAAAACTAAAATCTACTATTATTTACCAGTTCTACAACGAATAACTTACTGAATAGATTATGTCTTTACTTCAACAAAAACTCATAGAACTTAGAGAAACATCAGATAAAGGAGTTAAGGATATAACACTTGATACATATAAGTCTTATGAAGAAATCTTTAAAAGATCAGAAAGATATTCTCATGAATTCTCTAAAAGTAATCAAGAGATAATATCTGTAGTCTTACCAAATTCTATTGAGTATTTAGAGGTAATGATTGCTTGTTTAATGACGGGGAATATATTTAATCCAATACCTTATTTTACGTCTGATGATGAGTTAAACAGGATCTTTGAATATGTAAATCCCAGATTAGTTATTTCTGATCGAAAAATAATCTCAAAGAAAAAAAATAATATCTCGTTTATTAACCCTGAAGATATAAAGGAAGTTTCATCTGATAAGAAAAAAAACTTTCAAGATAGCTCAATTGAAGGATCTAAAATTGCTTCTCTTTATTACTCTTCTGGAACTACCGGCAGTCCAAAGGGTGTTTTATATTCACATGATAATGTTTACTACTTAATAGAATCAATTATAAGAGGTTTTGGCTTTACGAAAGAAACTAAACATTTTTCTATATTGCCTTTTGGCCATACAGCTTCTATAAATTACAACATTTTCCCCAGTCTCTTTTTGCAATCAGAAATGGTAATAGCAGAAAGTTTTACAAATATTGCACCAAGATTCTTTAAGATAATATCTAATGAAGAAATTAATTATGTTCAGGTTGTCCCAACTATTGTTTATATGCTTCTTAAGATTAGATATAAGATAGACGATTTAAATTTAAGCTCCCTAATGTTCTTAGGGTGTGGTTCTTCAATTCTCCCTTTAGAATCCCAAATACAATTTGAAAAAAAATTTAATATAAGGATAGGTAATCTTTATGGTTTATCTGAAACTGGACCAACTCATATAGATGACCCGAGGGCAGATGATTGGGTTCCTGGTACTATAGGAATCCCCCTTGATGTTAATGAATGTAAGCTATCACAAGATTCTGAAGTTTTAATAAAAGGAAAGAATGTATTTACTGGATACTACAAGAATGAGGCTTTATTTGGTGAGGTAGTAAAAGATGGTTGGTTCCATACAGGCGATCTTGCCGAGTATCAGAATGGAAAATTTATTTATAAAGATAGATCTAAAGACCTAATTATAAAAGGGGGAATTAATATAGTTCCTGCAGAGATTGAGGAGGTCCTTTATATGGAAGAAGAAGTGCTAGAATCTGCTGTGGTAGGCGTTTTCAATGAAGTTCATGGAGAAGAAATTATTGCTGCTGTATCTTTAAAGGACCAAAAGGCAGACCAAGAAGCAATTAAGTCTAGTTTATATGGACTTTTAGCTAGCAACCTTTCTTCTTACAAGCATCCTATTGATATAATTTTTCTTGAAAGCCTACCTAAAACACATAGCGGTAAGTTAAAAAGACGAGAGGTTAGAAGTATAGCTGAAGATGAATATAATAAATGAACTAAAATCTTTATTAATAAATCTTAAAAATCAGTTCAATGATGAGACTCCTTCAATATATGAAGAAAAAATTATCAGTAACAAAAAAGAGTTTGTTTTAGATACAGATATCTATTCTCAAAATAGACTGATTGATATCGCAAGTAGGCATCATCCTGACGCAAAAGTAATTTCTGAAGAGTTAAATAATTATCATGACTTAGTTAACGAAACAGAGAATATGTTGATAATGGACCCTCTTGATGGGACTCATAATTTTCTTTATGGCCTGCCAATGTGGGGCTTTTCCTATACTCTTTTTAAAGAATCTAGATTGGCAGCTGAGAGTTATATAGGGCTACCAATGTTAGATACTTTACTTTCTTTTGAAAATAATAAAGTTTTATTACATAACATAGATCCAAATGTGGAAGCAAAGCATATCAATTTATCTCCAACCAACAGACCCTTATCAGAAATGATGATATCTTTTGATAATCAATTTAATAAAGACCCCATTACTATGAAAAAGAATTTTGACTTATTAACTCAAAATGCTTTTACAACAAGAATATCTGGATCAGCTATTTTTGACATAGCTATGATGATAATGGGTAGTTTAGATGCTCGTATATGGCACTCTACTGAACCATATGACGTCGCTCCCGCCTATGCATTTTTAAGTCAATCAGGTTCAATTATTAATCTTAACACTGGAGAAGATGCTAGCGTATCTGATACAGCTATAATTGCTTCAACGGATAAAGATATATATAAAAAATTAAAATCTATAGGTTTTCAAAAGGGTATTCACTAATGAGTATAGAATCAATTAATGAGTTAAATGTTAATCATATTGGCATAGTTATTCCTTTAAATATGAAAGAAAAAATTGAAGATATATCTCAGGAGACCTTCATAGAAGACAAGATTCAAGGAGTGTCAGTTTGTTTTGTGTGGGATGAAGATATGAAAATATATAGAGAGTATATAACCCAAGAGGGAAGGGCAGGGGATTATTCACTTGGATATAACCATATATGCTATGACGTAGAATCTTCAGAAAGAATGAGTGAACTTCACAAAATTATCTTAAAAAGTAAGTTGGGTGTGAGACTTACATTACCTGAACCTTCACCTACAAAACAATGCAATATAGTCACATTTTATAAGTTAAATGGTTTGGGAATTTTTGAATTTAATATCTTAGACTAAATAATGTTTCAAACAACAGAACAAAATCTTACTCAGCATTTAAAACATGACCTAGGTATACAGCCAAATGACTTAGTATTTTTATTTAGCGGTATCTTCGGTCTAGGTAAACTTCAAAACGGGCTTTCAACGTTGGAAAATGCAATAAGCTCGGTACTTCCCAGAGGAACATTAATTGTTCCCACATTTAGTTATAGTTGGAGTAATGGTGAATCTTTTGATAAAAATACTCCGTGTCCTGAAATGGGAAGCTTTTCTAACTATGTGTTAACTTTACCAAACTATCATAGAACAAATAATCCAAATTTTTCTGTTTCTATCAGAGAGAATGATTTTAATAGTAAGCTCGTTAAATCATTTCTTGATATCAGCAATGATTGCTTCGGAGAAGGCTCTATATTCGACAAAGTTGTTAGATATGCAGAAAATCGTAGGGCCTGGATTTTATTATTAGGAGGAGCCTTTAAAGATGCTGAATACAGATCTACTTTCATTCATTATGCTCAACAGAAAGTAGGAGTTATGCACAGATACGTAAAAACTTTCCATGCTCCTGATAATAGTAATGCTCAAGTTACTCAACTTGTTAGATGCTTATCTAAAGATGAATTAGTAGAGAATAAAGAGACTTCGGACATGTCAAAATTTAAATTTCCAGTAGAAGAGGATTATCGCATGTATGGAAAAGATTTAATCAAAGCAGGATTGCTAAAAAAAGAGGACTTTGGCTACTATCCAAGCAGGATGGTTTCAGTAAAGGATTCTGTCTCTTTCTATATGAATAAAATTAAAGAGGACCCTTACTATTGTATTGATAAAAACTCATTAATCACTTGAAAGACTTGAATTTAGTTCCTATATTCTCAGATCAGAATATGTCAGATCTTGAGACATTAACCTTCTATCCTTATCCCAAAAATAAGAAAAATATTCAGGTAATGAGACCTTACCATTGGAATGATAGAAAAAAGCTTCTTAGAGATTATCATTATATATTTCAATTATATGAAAAATATTTAATTGAGATTACGGACTCGCTTAATCTAATTCATGGAATTCACCACCCTGTTGATTATTGGAGGATTATTATTGGTCCTTGGCTTCACTATTTTATTTCCATAACTTTAGACAGATTTGAAACAGTTAGAATAGCAGCAGAGAACCATAATATTAAATTTACTGAACTACCAAATTACAAAATTGAAGATTGGGTGCCTTCTAGTTATGTTGAATTTAATCACCAGTATTATTCTGATGAGTGGAACTCTTACTTATTCTCCGAAATAATTAAATACACTAATTTAGTCAATTCAAGTAAATCTTCTTTAGAAATTAAACCTAAAATATATAAATCTAAGAAAATAAAAGGATACTTAATTAAATCACTCCTTTTTTTTCTTACAAGAATTACTAGAAATTTTCCAAAAAAAGTTCATATGATTGAGGTAGATATCCCTCAAGCAAATTTATATAGGCTTTTATTTAAACTGAAAAGTTTTTCATTATCTTATTACCAAAGAGTTGTTCCTAAAAAACATCCAATTGACATAAATATCAGAAAGGATATGTTTAGATCTAAAGAAGCAATTAATGAATTTGAAAAATTATTAGATATTCTAATTCCTTTAAACATGCCTACTTGTCATATTGAAGGTTTTAAGATAATTGAAAAGCAAGCAGAGAATATATTTCCACAAAAAGTAGATTTAGTCATAACCTCTAATGCATATTTTTCGAATGAGCATTTCAAGGTATGGATTGCCAATCAAAAACAAAACCTTACAAAACTTTGGGTAATGGTTCATGGAGGACATCATGGTACAGCTTTATTTAATGGACCAGGAAAGCTCACTGAAGACATTGCTGATCGGTTTTACGCTTGGGGGTGGGGTAATTATAATTTACCTTCCCCAAAACTTTCTTCTTTAAATAAAACCAATTTATCTCAAATTGGTAATAATATACTTTTCATTCCGTATAATATTTCTCAGTACAGCAATCATTTAGATTCTTCACCCATAGCTGCAAGCTTCGAAGACTGCCTTATTATGCATAAGAAGTTTTTTAATTGCTTGAAGGAAATAAATTTAGAAAAGAAACTAGTTATAAGACTAAAAAGTGGCATTGTCCCTAGAGACTTAAAGAAAGAATATACTGAGTTAAGCGGTTTAAATAATTTTGTATACTCAGATGAAGAATCGTCTCTTGAAAGTATTAGTAAGTCAGAATTAGTTGTGGTCACTTACGATTCAACTTTTTTTCTTGAAGCTCTCACACTCAACAAGCCTACATGCCTTTTTATAAGAAAAGATTTCTGGGAAATGAGTGAACATTCTGAGCCTTACTTTAAAAAGTTCTTAGAATGCGGGATTTTGCATTACGATGAAAAATCACTAGCTAGACATATTTCTAATGTTCAGCATGATTATTCTTCTTGGTGGGAATCAGATTTAGTTCAGCTATCAGTAGAGTCTTTTCTAATAAAGTACGGATTAAGCAAAGAGCATTGGGAAGAAGATTGGTACAATGAGATTAATTCTTACTTAGAAAAACTTTCAAAATAGATTTAAGAAACTAAGGGTAAAAAATTTGAATAGGAGAATTCATTTATGAAGGGCAGTATAGTTGGATTAATACCTGTAAAAGGATCATCAGATAGAGTTAAGAAAAAAAACTTGAGAGATTTTGCGGGTAGCTCTCTTCTTGAAGTAAAGCTGAATCAGCTCAAAGATGCCAAGGGCTTTGAAAATATAATTGTTTCTTCTGAAGATGATGAAGTCCTTAATATAGCTAAAAAACATGGTTTTAGTACACATATTCGTGACCCTAAGTACTCAACCAGTGAAGTGCCCATGAGTGATGTCTATTCTTACATTGCTTCAGAGATAGAAGGTGACAATATTGCATGGATAAATGTAACAAATCCTTTAGCTGAGACTATTATTTATAATAAAGCCGTTGAGCTATACAATGATATAGACTCTTCATATGATTGTTTGTTGAGCTCTATTCTTCTTCAGGAAAATGTATTTTATGAGGGATTGCCAGTTAATTTTACTCCCTATCCTTGGCCCAAATCCCAAGATCTAAAGGGCCTGAACTCACTGACCTTCGTTATAAATATTTTAAAACGAAAAGATATGGTTTCATGGGGGTCTTGTGTGGGAAACGCACCTTATTTCTATGATTTAGACAAAATAGATTCTTGGGATATAGATGACCAGGCAGATTTTGAATTTTGTGAGTTTATATATAAAAAAAGAATCAATAAGTGATTTGGATATTAAAAAGTTATGGATAAGATCAAGTTAAATTTATTTAATTTAAAATCTAAAGAAGACCTAATAAAGGTACGTGAATTTTTTTCTAAAAATATATTGAGATGGTTTAATGAAGATAAAACTCCTAAGAGTAAGTACTTTGAATTAAGAGTTTGTCCATTATGTGAAAGTGAAAGAAGCGATGAAGTGTTTATTGTAGAAAATTTCTCTTATCATAAATGTTATACATGTAACTCTCTTTACACAAAACCTCATCTTAAAGATGGAGTTTTAGATGCTTTATACAATGATGGCACATATCAGGTTTACCAAGACAGTCTTGTAAAAACAGGAAGCACAATCAGAAAGGGGGTTCTTGAGCTTAGGAAATTTAAGCAAATCGCTCAACTTCTTGATAAACAAGATATTTCTCTATTAGATGTAGGGTGTGGAGGAGGAACATTTCTTGAAGTTTGTAAGGAGCATAATTGGAAAGTAGAGGGGGTAGACCCGTCTAAAAAATCATTAAAAAAAGATATAAACGTAATTATAGGAGATTTTAATAGCCTTGATTTTGATAAAAAATATGATGTGATTACCTTTTGGGGAGTTCTTGAACACCTCTATGATCCAATTTTAGCTTTGAGTAAAGCAAATCAGATGTTACATAAAGATGGGCTTCTCATTTTTGAAGTTCCATCTGCCGACAGCTTCATAGGTGAATATTTAAAGAAATACAATTTCTCTCCTACTAGATATATAGAAAGCGGTAGGCATAATATCTTCTTTTCTCGTAAGTTGATTAAAAAAGTTGCAGAAGAAGAAGGCTTAGAGGTTGAACTTATTGAATCTAACGGTCTTGATATACAAACAATAATCCTCGAAGAATTTGATGAAACTATCACTGATAAGATTATAAATATCCAAGATATTCTGAATGATTTATTATTAGGAGATCATTACAGAGTATTCTTAAGGAAAAAATAAATCTTAAGTTGTTTTGTAAGTTCAAGAGAGATAATTTCAATTTATACTTTTGATATAAGTAAATTTCAAAAGAAATTAAGTAATATTTTTTAAGTTTCAAATTTATTAACTTTAGATGAATAGTACATTTAAAATAACTAAAGACTTAGAGGAAGATATCAATTCTATTTTGTCTAGCTTTCATGGAAAGAAATTAGTTCAATTCTATTCTGATAAGTTTAATGTCCCAGAAGAAGTTTGTTCTCAATACATAAAGCAAAAGCTTGCAAGAAATTATAGTGTAAAGTCTTTGGAATATATTCCAATAATGCGTAAATATTGTTTCATCTTGTCTTCTTTGCAATACGTTATTTTTTTAATATTGGTATTAGTTCTCTCTAAGAAGATAGGCTCACATAAGAAAAAATTTACTCTTCTAATTGATGATATTCAAAGTAGTAACGAATTTAATCGATGGCAGAGTCTAGAAAATAAATTTACTGAAAAAGAAACTGTTTATATAACTAGATTCTCATCGAAAGATAAATCAACTAAAAATAATATTTTTAACCATCGCAATCTACGTGATTACGATAGAACTTCTCTTTTGAATATAGGAATAAAAGATTTATTTAGAGATATTATTTTTTTAAGTAAATTATCTTTGCGGTTAAAAATGAATTTTTTTCATATACATATTCACTTTGTAAATGATTTCTTATATTACGGTACTCTTTTTAGAGAGTGCATCGCAGAATACATGATTCAAGACAGAAATCTAGGCAGGACAAATGCTTTAAAAAATTACTTATTTAAATTATCTGGAGGAGCTATATCATCTTGCATACAAAAAAATATAGTTCAGCATAATGGCAATGCCTTATTTTATGATGTAGACATATTCTTTGCTTACGGAAACAGAACTTCAGAAGATATAATGAATTTAGGTGCAAGAATAGATAGATTAAAGCCTATAGGCTCTTTTGCATTTATGAATTCTTCACATGTATCAGATAACAATAAAAGAATAGATAGAATTGACATCCTTTATATTGGCATAAATGCTATCAATTCCAAAAAAACTGATTGGTCAGGATATTATAAATCTGTGGAATGGTTAGCAAAATTTTCAAGACAAAATCCGCATTTAAATATCTTTATTAAGCATCATCCAAGTTGGAATGAAGATAAAAAAGAACAAGTTATTATTCAAGATACCGCAATTAAGTATTTAAATAAGAATCTAGATAGTTATCAAGCAGCCAATAATTCAACTTTTATTGTTACTTATGGTTCAAGTATGGGATATGAGTTAATAGGTTATGATTTTAATGTAATCTTTTTAGACCCAACAAATAATAATCCTTTTATTAATAATTTCGTTCGAGATGATAAAAATGTAATTAATGATTATAAAAGCATGGAGTTTTTATTGGATAATATTGAAATATTTGAAGAGAAGAAAAAATCTCTCAATCAGTCTGATTATTGTCATCAAAACAAGGAAATTTCAGATAGTATTTACCAGACCTTTTATAGTTACAGGTCTTTAAATTAATTATTATTTAGATAATGTTATGAAAAACTTTAAAATCTGGAAAAATACATCTGTCTTAGATGACTATAGTGACGGTCTCAATTTTACGAATGATAAGCAGAAGGCGGATATTATTTTACTAGGAAGTAGAAGTATTGATATTAGTCAATTTCCAAATTTAAAAGGAATTTTCCGAGCAGGCGTTGGAAAAGATAATGTACCCTTTCAAGAATGCAATAATAGAAACATATATATAGAGTTCCCCTCAGAAAAGACTACAAATATATTATTTGAAGAGACTTCTAATTATACGGTTTCGCTGATTCTTCGTATGCTCTATCTATCTCCTGACATTAACCCACCTTGGAAAAAGAACCCTAGAAAGAGTCTAGAGAAAAAAAACGCCTTAATTGTTGGAACTGGCAACATAGGATCAAGAGTTAAGTATAAATTAGCTCACTTAATGCAAGTAGTCTCTTATGACATTATGGAAAACGAAGCAGAAGAGCTTGAGTCTTTAATTAAAAAAGCAGATGTAATAAGTCTGCATATACCGAACATGCCTGAGAATGATAATTTTATGGATAAGCAAAAACTTAACTGGATGAAACATGGAGCTATATTAATTAATACAGCTAGAGCAAATTTAGTAAACGAAGAGGCTTTATATGAATCTATTTCTAAAGGTAATATAAAAGCTGCATTTGATGTGTTTTGGAACGAACCTTACAGTGGGAAATTGACTAAATTTTATCCTGATTCTTTTTATATGTCTCCGCATATAGCTAGTTCTTCAGAAGACTTTTTCTTAGGTTGCAGGAATGATTTAGACAGAATGAACCGACTTTTATCAAAGTGAAAACTTTTACTTTAGATTTAGAAGAATTTTCTGAATCCGAATCTAAAACATTTGATCTTTGTATTATAGGTTCAGGCCCTGCAGGTATATCACTGGCATCAAAATTCATTGGCACAAATATAAATGTTGCTATTTTAGAATCAGGCATGACAGGCATCAGTGAAAGACATGACAAATTGAATGAAGCTTATAGCATTGGAGAGCGTGAAATTGACTCTATTAATTCTAGGTCAAGACAATATGGAGGGGCTATGCAACTTTGGGCAGGTACTTCAGCACCCTTTTCAGAAATTGAACTGTTAGATCGTAAAGAGATAGGTATCTCGGGCTGGCCAATAACTTGGAAAGAGCTCGTTCCATTTTATAAAGAAGCCGCAGCATTGCTTGATATAAGGTGGAGTCTTTTTTTTCAACCCTACCAGGACCTAAAAACTCAAATGAGCGATGCCTTTCCTAATTTAATTGGAACAATCCTAAGATCTAACAATTATTTTCAGGCTAAAAATATTGATTTAACTAAATCTTTAGACGAGAAGTTCAGTAAAGCCTCAAATATTAATTTTTTTACTAATGCAACAGTTATAGATTTTAAATTTGAAGAGGGCAATTTATCGCATGCCATAACTAAAACGATAAATGGAAAGAAGGTTAACATGAGTGCTAAATACTTCGTGCTTTGTAATGGAGCACTCGAAGCAACAAGACTTTTACTAACTTCTAGGCTTTTCAAGAATAATCTTCCCCACAACCTTGGTAAAAACTTTATGTCCCATCCATCATTTACCGATTTAGCAAACGTTCATTTCAATAAAAATAAAAGGAAATGGGTCAACAAAACTAAACTTCATACCAAAGTTGATTTTGAATTGAACTTTGTAGAGCAAAATTTACAAAAAGTTCTTAGACATAACATACATATGGCACCTAACTACGTTAAAAGTAAAAACTTGGTTTTAGCAAGCTCAAGAATAAATAAAAAACAGAATCAAGATGACATTAATAAACTTCCATTGAATTCGTTATTTTTTAGGCTATGGGATATTTTCTGTCGAATTTTAGGAAAAAGGGCTTGGTCCAATACTTGGAATGTATCTATAGGAATTGAACAAGAACCAATAGAAGACAGGTCTATAAGTCTTTCTGATGAGAAAGATGAGTTAGGTATAAATAAGCTAAAATTAGATGGCGGCGATATTTCTCAATTAGAAAAGAGAACAATTTCTGCTGCCCTTTCTGGATTGGATAAAGCCCTAAGAGAGAATAGTGTTGGAGAGCTTATTCTTTCAGACAATTATCTTTCTGGTGCATATCTTGGTAGACAAGATGCAATTAATCACCACATAGGAACTATTAAAATGGGTTTGACCAGCGATGAAGGGGTTGTTGACAATAATCTAAAAGTTTTTGAGTATCAGAATTTGTATGTTTGTAGCAGTGCAGTTTTTCCTACTTCATCTAATGCAAATCCAACTTTTACTATAGTTGCCTTGTCTTTGAGGTTAGGTAATATGCTAAAAAAAGTCTTATAGAACATCACTAATTAGTAAATTTAAAAATAATGAACAAATATTTTTTTAAAAAAGTAAAATAAACAACCTATATTCTATTCATTAGCTTTAATTCAATATTAGAAATCTCAAATGAAAAGTTTTTTCTTATCAATTTTAATTATTTTTCTTCTTATATTTTTTATATTATTAGTGTTTCTTTCTCAGCCTCAATTGAGGCACGTGACTTTCACAGGCTTAGTTCAATTCCCTGAGTTTGCAACTATGCAAGCAATGAAAGGAGGCTTAATTACCAGAGATTTTGATAGAGTTATACCATGGCTTGATAGACAACAGCAGCTAACAAGTTATTACGGAAGAACAAAAAATAAGATGACACCAGGCCTTCTTGAGAATATCCGACAGGCTTATAAAACCGCAGTTCTAAAAGAAGAAAGAGAAAGGTTTATTCCTCTTTTAGAGAATGCTTATGAATTAAATCCTGAAAATATAGATCTAAACCTTATGTTAGCAAGTGCTAATCAATATTCAAATCCAAAGAAATCACTAGAATATCTAGAGAAAGCAAAATTAATTCTCCCGTCTGATCAAAGGATTTATCATTTAGCTAATATAATTTTATTTTATTCTGAGGATAATGAGGAAAAGATAAGATGGTGCAAGGAATATCTCAGTAACCAGTTTGGTGATTATGCTGGCAACAAAAGTTCTACACTACTTGGGGTTGGATATCGCAGGTTAGCCTTTGAATTTTTAGAAGATGACACAAGAAAATTATATTTAAATGAAGGTGTAAGATTGGGTGAAAGACTGGAATATGAATTTACTTTAGATGGCCAACAAAATATCAAAATCCCTTCTCTAAGAGTAGCAAATGGTGGAGGTGTTGAAATACTTGTTCATGGTATAAGCTTCTTCTCCCAAGGTAGGTTAATCAAATCATATGATAATAAATCGATATTACTATTCCCAGAAACAGGATATTTAGTTGAAGGTAAAGTAATATCAACTAATATTTATGGAGAAAATATATATTTTGATTTTCTGTCAGAAGATGAAATTATCTCGGACAAGATATTAGTAGATTTAACTATAGGTAAATTGCCTATTAATAATCTATCATCTTGTAGTTCGTAAAATGCCTTATAAACACCGAAAGAAAATAGGTTTATCAATCTTCCTAATAATAGTTATTTCTATCTTTTTTGGATCTTTTAATTCTATTATTATTTTATGGAAGTCAGTTTACACTGAAGAAGGTCAATCAATTAATGCCTATAATTCTTTAGAATTAGATATATTTGGCAGTCTTGAGAGGTCTATAAAAAGTATATTTCCGCCAAGTGACACCCAAACACCAAAAGTCTTCTTATACATTGGAGAAAAAAATCAGAAACATTTACTTTCTTCTCTTCCTTATTCAAAAAATAATTGGGTAAAAG
>CETH01443788.1_pt1 | contig 21906 bp, 25 predicted proteins | sample 361461 | NCBI WGS metagenome assembly CETH01 (sample SAMEA2622695, study PRJEB7988) | marine metagenome | isolation source: saline water (ENVO:00002010), including
CCTGAGGTAATGCAAATGGACGAAATTCCGCTAGCTGAGCCAGGGCCCGGCGAAGTCCGGATTCGACATACCACTATCGGCGTTAACTACGCTGATATACACACCCGTAACGGGCGTTACCCACTCCCTGAACTCCCAGGCTGTCTTGGTTCCGAGGGAGCCGGCTTTGTAGAAGCCCTCGGGGATGGAGTTGATTTTGTCTCAGTCGGTGACCGCGTGACTTACTCCAGCGGCGGGCATGCCTTACCACGAGGCTCATACTGCGAAGCTCGCACGATGACTGCAGACCGGCTAATCCAGATACCAGACAACATTGATGATGCAACCGCGGCGGCTATGACGACAAAGGGACTCACTGCACATTACCTAGTTCACGATGTCTATCCGGTAGGGTCTGGGGACACGATAGCAGTTCATGCCGCCGCGGGCGGGGTTGGGCAAATCCTATGCCAGTGGGCAAACTATCTAGGTGCCCGCGTGATTGGTATCGTCGGGTCGGAAACTAAAGAAAGGCATGCAGCAAATGCCGGATGTCACCATACGGTTGTCCGAGGCCGTGATGATATCGTTTCTGTTGTTAAATCTCTGACAGCCGGTGAAGGTGTACCTGTGGTATTCGATGCCGTCGGTGCCGATACTTTTGAAGAGTCCCTCCTCTGCCTGCGACCTAAAGGACTCATGGTGTCATATGGGACAGCATCCGGCCCTATCCCACCCCTTGATATTTTCAGGCTCAATCACCTCGGTTCTCTCTATGTCACCAGCGCGGCATACCTCTGGCATATTCGCAATCGGGAAGAAATGTTGGATCGCGCACAGAATCTGATCAACCTTGTATCACGCGGTATCCTGAATATCCCGGTCGAACGGAAATATCCTCTATCCAATGTGGCCGACGCTCACCGAGATATGGAAAGTAGGTCCACTACCGGCATAAGCGTTCTTACCATATGAAATCCGATTGAAGATAAAGCCCGTAAGGGTTCAATATTTGGTAACGTAACATGAAGAACATATGCCGCCTGCTCATGCTCGCCGCTAAACGGTCTCGAGCGATAACGTTTCTCCCGGAAATGGTTTTCTGTCGCGCGGTGTTAGGTTCCCCGAATACGATTTTCTCCGATGGAGGGTATCGGCTTCAGAGCGGAGTGGCTTACGGGGATCACCCGCGCCAGAAATTAGATGTCTATCACTCAAACAACCCAGCATTGGCCTCCCCAATCATCGTGTTTTTTTATGGGGGTAGCTGGAAGTCGGGCCATCGCAGCAAATACAGGTTTGTAGCTGATGCATGGACCCGACGAGGCTATACGGTGGCAATTCCCGACTACCGACTGTATCCCAACGTCAGGTTCCCCGCTTTTATGGATGACGCTGCTAGTGCGCTACGCTGGATTGCTAACAATGTCGCCGATATAGAAAGGTCAAAGCGACCCATATTTTTGGTTGGCCATTCGGCCGGAGCACATATTGCCGCATTACTCTCAGTCGATGCCACATATTTATTAAGACACTCTCTCTCCCCCAAAGACATATGCGGGGTGATTGGCCTTGCCGGTCCGTATACATTGGACCCACTCAAATACCGACACACCCGCAGCGTGTTCAAGTATCTGAATAATCGAGATGATGCCCGGCCTGTCGCACAGGTAACCGCTGCCACACCCCCATTTCTATTGTTTCATGGTGAAGACGACGTAACAGTTAACCCTTCCAACACGATTGTCTTTGCCAAAAAAATTTCCGAAAATGGTGGTAGCGTGGAAGCGGTCCTACTCCCCGATACAGGTCATTACAAAATTATTCTCGCGGTCGCGCGCCCGTTCGACGATATAGCTCCTATTAACAACAGGATTGCAAACTTTATCGAACAACATCGAGGATGCAGGGCAGCGTAACCATCTGACTTGATCGCTTTTTTCCGGCCAGACATTATGCTTACCCCAATTTCAGGAGGTCCGTGCCGATGTCGGAAGATATTACCGTAAACCTTGATGCCGGTGGAAAGTCGTTAGGCTTCATTAATTATCCTGACGAATACCTAATGATAGCCTATGAAGTCGTCAAAAATGCTATTAGTCTTTTGACCCTAACCTGTTTTTTTAGGCAGGCACTCGCTGAGGAATCTAAGATGCCTGGCCTAACGGTTTTCCAGCAGCGGCCTCCCACCATTACTGAGGTAACACTACTAGAACGACCCATAATTTCTAGCGAGTTAATGGAAGCAATTGGGTTGGAAAATGGCGGAGAGTTCATTCGGAAACATAAGGCATGTTGCGCATCCGGAAACCTGGAACGGTTCATTGATGGCCTTTATTTTCTCAAATGAGCCTAGACGTTATATCTGGGATTGTGAATGGAAATCCGGCGCTAGTCCGGCGCGGCCGTTTTCTCTCGTTGTCTTTTATAATCGTCGTCGGGAATAACGACTGGTTGATTGAAGTAACAGAGGGGATGATCTCCACTGTGGCTTCACCGCCGAAAAGAATGTCAAATATACGTTTTACCATCCGCGCATCGGAGGCGGCTTGGAAGGCCCACTGGGACCCGTTACCTGCGCCCGGATACCACGATATTTTTGCGATGATCAAATCTGGTCAAATGACGATAACTGGAGATCTACAGCCACTAATGGCGAATTTGCGCTACGTCAAGGAGGTCTTGGCTGCACCAAGAAAAAATCATGACCGCAAAGATTGAAACGGTAGTAGGACGTTATATACATGTCGAAATTGCCGGCAAGCTGCACCGTATATATTTTGAAGAAGCAGGCAGCGGTATCCCACTAGTATGTCTTCACACTGCTGGCTCGGATAGCACGCAGTACCGACACCTTCTGGACGATTCCGAGATACTAGATAAATTTCGAGTGATTGCGTTTGATATGCCATGGCACGGAAAATCACTCCCACCGGCAGGGTATCACGAAAAGGAATACCGTCTAACCACCGAATTATACACCCAAACAATACGCTCATTCTGCCTCGCTCTAGAACTGGACCAACCTGTTGCAATGGGGTGTTCTATGGGTGGAAGGATAGTCCTTCATCTCGCTGAGGCTTACTCATCGGAATTTCGGGCCGTGATCGGAGTTGAAGCATCCGACTATCAGGAGCCATGGTACGATCGCGAGTGGTTGCATAGGCCCGACGTACATGGCGGCGAGGTATGTGCTGCACTTATCTCAGGTCTTGTTGCGCCGCAAAGTCAGGATGAATATCGCTGGGAAACACTCTGGGGTTATCTCTCGAGCGGGCCGGGGGTATTCAAAGGTGACCTGCATTTCTATCGCGCCGACTCAGACTACCGCGAACGTGTCGAACAAATTGATCCGACAAAATGCCCTGTTTACCTCTTGACCGGGGAATACGATTTTTCCTGTACGCCGGAAGATACGATTAGAACAGCTGAGAAAATCGGCGTTGAGGCGATAATTATGAGGGAACTGGGCCATTTCCCGATGTCAGAAAACCCCGATCAGTTCCGAAAATACCTATTACCAATCCTGACGGAGATCGCCTGAATTGTTCTTGCATTCACTAGGAGTGGCTGAAAACATATAAATCAGAGAAAATAAAAATAGGGGAGTCCAGAAAATGGAAACACGTGCCGCGATCGCTACTGAAGCCGGAAAAATACTTTCTATCGAGACGGTTACGCTGGACGGTCCTAAGACGGGGGAGGTACTTGTCGAGATAAAAGCCACAGGCGTCTGTCATACCGATGAATTCACATTGTCTGGTGATGACCCGGAAGGCATATTTCCGGCAATCCTCGGACATGAGGGGGCCGGTGTAGTTGTTGACTGCGGACCAGGGGTCTCAAGCCTAAAAAATGGAGATCACGTCATCCCCCTTTACATTCCCGAATGCCGTCAGTGTAAATCGTGTCTGTCCGGAAAAACCAACCTATGTACCTCTATACGGGATACACAGGGCAAGGGTCTCATGCCCGACGGTAGCAGCCGGTTTTCGATCGGAGGTGACAAGATTTTCCACTATATGGGGACCTCAACTTTCGCCAATCACACCGTCGTGCCAGAGATCGCGCTCGCCAAGGTGCGTGAAGACGCACCGTTCGACAAGATTTGCTATATCGGCTGTGGAGTAACGACTGGAATAGGCGCTGTTATCAATACGGCAGGGGTCGAACCTGGTGCTAACGTAGTAGTTTTTGGCCTCGGTGGTATCGGTCTGAACGTAATACAGGGTGCTAGGTTGGCCGGAGCGAATAAGATTGTTGGCGTGGATATCAACGCGTCCAAAGTGGAGATGGCAGAACGTTTTGGAATGACGCATTTTGTCAATCCGAGGGAGGTCGAGGGTGACTTGGTGCCTTATCTGGTCGATCTAACTGATGGTGGTGCCGACTATACTTTCGAATGCATCGGCAACGTAAACACTATGCGACAGGCATTGGAGTGTGCACATCGAGGCTGGGGTGAAAGCATCGTAATCGGTGTTGCTGGCGCCGGACAGGAAATCTCTACCCGTCCATTTCAGCTTGTTACGGGCCGCGTATGGAAAGGCACGGCCTTCGGCGGCGCGAAAAGCCGCCGCGACGTTCCAAAAATCGTTGACTGGTACATGGATGGTAAAATTGAAATTGATCCAATGATTACCCATACGATGTCCCTAGAAGATATCAATGATGCATTCGACTTAATGCATAAAGGAGAGAGTATCCGAAGTGTAATACATTTCTGATCCGGAACAGTCGCCTTCTTATTTAAGGTCGACGCGATGTGACCATTCTCGCCCATCGGAAACTGTGATCTGTTTAAAGCCAAGCATTTTGGCGAGATCATAAAATGTAAAAAGGTTCTGAACTCCGAGATCGCCAAATAACGGCGATGCACGAACATGGGCCGTCAACGTTGCTAATACGGCCCGCGCACGGAACAGAGATGCAAAAATATCGTCATCTAACGCAACAATGATGAGTTTTTCCGCCTCCGTACCCTTAGCGAAAACAGTAAACCGCATTGGGGACGGATCCTCCGACAGTTGTTTAGTAAATCCCACAATAAAACCCAGACGACGGTCACGATCACTATCGGGGAGGATGCGCGCACGGGCCTTATAGGTCTCAATAGAATATGGTGTGGGATAATAATATCCATCGTGGCGGTCTCGGGCGGAAGCCGCCGGGACTAAAAATATTATTACCGCCACCGCAATACTTGACGCTCTCCAGATAAATGTTGTCATCCTCCCTCCTCCTCGTCCCGTGCGCTCTTGAAGACAAGAAACATTAGCCCAAACCCAAGGCCCAGGCTTAGAACGATACCTGCAATCATAGCAAGAATACCGGCGGTGCTTATTTCGATTTCTCCGACCAAAGTCCAGACATAGACCGCCGCCCAAACGGTAAGCGCAAGGATGGAAAATAGCGACGCTGCAACAATTAGGGTTTTCATCTTACCGACATATCCCACAGATTAGGGACTTCGGTATTTGAATATCCAGAAATAAAACTCTTTGGAGCGCCCGAGAAGGGATCATAAACATTTCGATTAACAGCACCGATATTTGTGCCGTAGACATGTATGCTGATCGAGGTTTTATCGTCGCAGGCATTCGATACCTTATGAATATCGCCTAAGGTCGGCGAGACGATATCGATGTCACCCGCCGCCAACAGGTCAGTTTCTCCGGGGACCAAGGAGCCGTCTTCGGCGAAACCGAAACGCTGTCCGGTCTCTGCCCCCCTCAACATACCAATTAAACCCCAGACCGTATGGTCGTGAACCGGTGTCGTTTGTCCAGGCCCCCAAACGAAGCTGACCACCGAGAACCTCTGACTAGGGTCGCAGTGGAGAAGATATTGACGATAAGTATCACCATCGACCGCGCAACTATCGGGTAACCAGCCGTCCTCGGCGATTAGATCCAACAGCAAAGGTTTTGTTCCGTTTACCATAGCTTGTTCATTACCATAGTATTCGTTCGCAAGAATGGTCATTTCAATAATGAACTGCCGCAAGGGTGAAATATCTGACATTCATAGATTTCCGGAGTAGCTCAAAGGAAATTAATCCAACGCGAGAGTCCCAGCAATACGGCGAAGTGCTGCAATAAGGACCTCTCTCTCCCCTTCAGATAAAACCTGCTCCATGCGCCTTTCTTGATCTTGGATAATCTCAGTAACGGTATGGAGAACGGCCCCACCCTCCCGGGTTATGAATAAGCCATGAAAACGACGATCACTGGGGGTTTTCCTCGGCTCTACCAAACCCCGATCAGCAAGGCGCTTTACCGCAATCGAGAGCGTAGATTTGTCCAGCCCGTAAACATCCACCAGATCGGTCTGCCGTATCTGCGGGTTATCACGAACAATTGTGAGGAGGCTGAATTCTCCCGGGGTAATACCTAACGCTCGAAAGGGTTCCTGCAGATCCCGAAAAGAGGCTGTTTGAGCCTGACGGATCTGGTAGCCTAATAGTCCGGTAAGACCGTTTAGATCAACTTCCTTATCACCGCGGTCCGCCGAATTCTGTATTTTTGATAAAGGCATAAAGCAAAACTAGTTGGCTCATCAAACTATTTCAACTAGCATCAGGTATAAAACGAAACAGTCTGGAATGACCAATGCTTAACCAGCATCTTAACCAGCTGATCACGCGTGTGGGCGCTGACACTGGTTGCGGCAAGCTAATGCGTGAGTACTGGCAACCTGCGGCTCTTAAAGAGGAATTAGAAGGAGACCGCCCCGTCAAGGCAATCACCTTAATGGGCGAGGATCTCGTTATTTATAGTAACGGAGAGGGCGAGTATGGGCTGATCGGGAGAGCATGTCCCCATCGCGGGGCCGATTTGTGCTTCGGTCGGCTGGAGGACGGCGGCCTGCGATGCGCCTTCCACGGATGGCTTTTTGATCACAATGGCAAATGTCTGGAGCAGCCTGCAGAGCCCGCCAACAGTAATTTTCACAATAAGATTAAGCACACTGCCTACCCGTGCATTGAACGTAATGGGATTATCTTTACCTATATGGGTGCCGGCAATCCCCCCCCCCTGCCCGCCTTTGACTGTTTCGCCGCGCCCGGTGAGTTCACTTTTGCCTTCAAGGGTTTCGTCGATTGTAATTGGTTGCAACTGAACGAAGTCGGGATCGACCCATCACACGCATCATTCCTGCATCGTTTTTTCGAAGACGAAACTGATAAGGATTCCTACGGCCAACAATTCCGTTTCTCGACCGAAGAAAATGATATTGCGATTACCAAGGTGTTGCGGGAATACGACTGCCCGGAAATCAATATTGAGCAAACCGAGACAGGCATCCGTCTCTTCGCATTACGGCGCCTGGACGAATCCCATATGCATGTCCGTGTAACTAACCAAATATTTCCTAATGCTATTATCATCCCAATCAGTAATGAGATGATGTTAACTCAATGGCACGTACCGATCGATGACACCAAGAGTTGGTGGTACGCGATCTTTTCCAATTTTACGGACAAAGTTGACAAAGAACGGATGCGGAATGATCGCCTGTCACTTTATACGCTGCCAGATTACCGGCCCCGCAAGAACCGTGATAATGATTACGGGTACGACCCCCGGGAACAACGAGAAAGAACATACACGGGTATGGGGGAAGATATTAACGTTCACGACCAATGGGCTGTCGAATCCCTTGGCGTAATTCAAGATCGGACGCGGGAGCATCTCGGCACCTCGGATAAGGCTATCATCGCCAACCGTAAATTGATGATCCAAGCGATCGAAGCCATGGAAAATGGCGAAGAGCCGGAAATTACTCTTCGGCCAGATGACCCCGGCCTATGTCGCGGGCCAGTCGCTATCGATACTATTGCTCCCGCGGCCAACTGGCGAGATACCTGGAGGCACACCGCCATTGAACGTCGGTCTAAATCTTCTTGGGCCGAGCACCCTTGGCCATTGGAGACCTAAATTGGCAGTTCGAAATGATACCATGGGCCGCACAGGTTTCGTGGAAGAGTTCCAACTATCGTCTGAGGAGGACCAGGACGAAGCGGCACGCGTGAAGGGTCTTGTTGAGGAAAACCGACTAGAGGTCATCCGTTTATCATACCCAGATCAACACGGCATACTTCGAGGCAAGACTGTAATGGCGAGCGAGATCGAGCAGGCGCTTCGAAACGGCTGCGCCATTACGACTACTCTGCTCGCAAAAGACACTTCTCATAAGACGGTTTTCCCAGTTTTTAGCCCAGGTGGCGGTTTTGGTATCCCTGAAATGGAGAACGCCGGCGACTTTGTTGCCGTCCCCTTACCTTCAACATTTCGTATCCTTCCATGGGCACCGAATACCGGGTGGATGTTATGCGACGGATATCTCGCTAACGGCGAACCTGTTCCATTTTCAACCCGACAACTGCTAAAAAAAACGCTTTCGGCTCTAGTCGATAGGGGCTTCGATTATGTAGCCGGCATCGAGGTGGAATGTCATATTTACCACTTGGATGACGCCATGTTGCAACCTGAAGATGCCGGCCAGCCAGCAACTGCCCCGAAGGTTAGTCTTATTAATCGCGGATACAATTATTTGACCGAACTCCGTATGGATGAGCAGGATCCGGTATTTGAAATACTCCGTCGTGGACTTCTCGCAATAGGATTGCCGTTGAGAACCCTTGAAACCGAATTTGGTCCAAGCCAGTTTGAGTTTACTCTTGGTCCCACATCGGGCCTTGAAGCGGCGGATAATATGATCCTGTTTCGTAATGCATTGAAACAAATCTGTCGGCGGAATGGTTTCCACGCTACTTTCATGTGCCGACCAGGCCTATCTAATACCTTTGCTAGTGGCTGGCATTTACACCAATCATTGGAAAATAAATCCGATGGTGCTAACGCGTTCGCTCCAACCTCTACCGACAATCTGTTGTCTCCCACGGGGCTTTCCTTCGTCGCCGGAATTCTGAAAAATGCACCGGGCGCAGCCGTGTTTACGACACCCACGATCAATGGCTACAAGCGCTACCAACCAAACTCTTTAGCGCCGGACCGTGTGGTTTGGGGGCGGGATAACAAAGGCGCAATGCTGCGCATCATCGGCGCCGGACCGAACGATTCTGCGACCCGTATAGAAAATCGTGTCGGCGAGCCTGCAGCTAATCCCTATCTTTATCTCGCATCGCAGGTGGCGAGCGGGCTCGACGGTCTCAGAAATGATCTCGTTCCCCCGCCCGCCACAGATGACCCCTATGCTGCTAACGCGGAACAGCTTCCGACGAACCTAATGGACGCGGTGATAGCTCTCGATAAAAACAAAACCTTCCGTGCTGCATTCGGAGATCAGTTCATCGACTATCTGCTGCACATCAAACGAGCAGAAATTGAGCGTTTCCTATCAACCGTGACCGACTGGGAACATCGAGAGTACTTCGAACTCTTCTGACCCTGCCAAAATTTTTCCTCAGTTTCTAGGTTATACGTACCCGGCTGGTCTCAAAATCAGGAGAATTTTATGGCAGTGTTAAAGTATCCGATTGTCTTCGCCGGCGGCTGGTTATTCAATTTTATCGTGGATATCCAATTTATATCTGGCTTTGCCGCTGGCTGGCTCGCCCACACATGGGTTGGAGACCTCTTCTTTTAGGAGAAGTTCTTAAGGCGCATCCGGACTACGCCGCGAAAGTCCTCTGGATCAACAACCTCGCCCTTTCGCAGGATTTCTATGCGTCCTTCCCGCGCGAGATGCAGCATCTGCTGTTTGACAGGATTCATGAAGCGTCGCCAGGAATCGGATTTTTCGGCCGGTTTACGGCGCAACGCTCCCAAACCCCTCGCTATATCTACCGGCGCCGCCGACGCCTCATTTTTCAGTGTTTTGAGGATAAATTCCGCGACCGGATCGAGTTGTTTTTCATCTGTCTCTTCCATAATTGGTTTTTACTCATGGTTTAGAAAGGAGACAAGTGAAACTCTAAAGAGTAACAAGGGGCATGGCCTTTAAATATAAGCTTGGCGGTATTTCAGTCGCGATGGCGAACCGCAACTACCGTATTTATACAATTGGCGCAGTCCCATCGTTATTGGGCACATGGGTTCAACGTATGGCTGTAGGCTGGTTTGCATGGGAACTTACAGGATCTGGTGCCTGGCTAGGTCTAATCGCCTTTGCCGATCTGGCTCCATCGGTTTTATCTGCCCCGATTGCGGGAGCCTTCGCAGACAGGGTGAACCGGCTTAAAGTCGTGCGACTTGTTCAGTATATGTCGCTGTTTCAAGCGGCTGCCCTTGCAGCTATTACGCTTTCCGGTGTCATGACAATCGAACTTCTTTTCGCACTAGCACTGATCCAAGGCATCGTTCAGGGAATCCATCAGCCGTTTAGGCATGCTCTCTTGGGTACGATCGTTAGCCGCTCCGAAATGACGGCAGCCATCGGCATTAATTCAACGATCTGGAATTCATCGCGGCTCATAGGTCCCGCAATATCAGCGTTAGTTATCCTGCAACTCGGTGTTGGCGCCACATTTTTAATTAATGCCTTCAGTTACGTTCCGATGCTGGTAGGGCTCTATATGATTTCAGCCGAACAACGTCCAGCAGCAAAGAAATCGCTTTCGCGGGTACCTGCAGAGATACTAGAGGGAATCCGCTACGCGACGGGTCATAAATTTATCGGCTCAATCATGTTCATGCTTTTGATTTTCTCTTTCTTTGGGCGAGCGACCGCCGAGTTATTACCTGGATTCACTGGGGCAGTTTTTAATCTGGGGCCAGACGGATTGGCGGTGCTAACCGGTGCGGCGGGATTTGGATCCCTGTTTTCAGGTATTTGGTTATCTCGTAGGGGCACCCTCTCAGGCCTTTCAGATATTCTGATTGTGATGGTATGCCTTATCGCCGTGACGCAGATCGCCTTTGTCGCCACTGACATATTCTTTGTGGCTGTCGTCGTTTTTATAGTATGGGGCTTTGTAATGAACGGCTCCGGGATTATTTGTCAGTCATTGATCCAAGCTTCGGTACCCGACGCAATTCGGGGACGAGTAGTCAGCCTATACGGGATTCTGTGGCTTGGCACCCCAGCAGTCGGCGCTTTTGCAATGGGCGTTGCCTCAGACTTTTTCGGTTTCCGTATTCCGGTTGCCGCTGGTGCAATTGTTGTCTTTACCACTTTCCTATGGTCACTCACCCGCCGGCGGCGTCTCCGCGATAATATAAATTTAGTTGCCAAGGAAAATAGCTAGGTTACCGGTCCTTCAAGTACTGTCACCCTCCGCATATCGCGTGGGTTAGAAACGTCATCGAATGGCACGCCACGGTGCATAGTTTGCATATTATCCCACATTACCACGTCGCCCGCTCGCCACTTATGACGATAAACATACTTACCCTGCGTTGCATGAGCGGTTAGGTAATCGAGCAACGCGCGTCCCTCCGTCCAACCCATGCCTAGTATACAAGAAGCATGGCTAGCCAGATAAAGAGATCTTCTAAGAGTTCGTGGGTTAACGTTGACAAGAGCGTGTGCAGCTGGTGGGCGGGTAGCCTTTGCCTGTTCGCTGACATCGTCCATTCCACTCAGTGTCCGCGAATACCATATAGAGTGCTTAGCCTTAAGGGCACCTATCCACAGTTTTAGATCTTCGGGTAAGTCATCGTATGCAGATTTCATATCGGCAAATTCGGTATCAGCTCCTCCGGACGGCACGATATAAGCGGCAAGTATTGAATATGTAGCCCGAACGCGATCAAAGGTAACATCGGAGTGCCAGAGAAGATTTCCCTTATGGAACGCTCGGCGAGGATCGTCTGCCGAATGAATATTCCCATTCTCGTCTAGGTTTCCTACATCGATAATCTCGTCGGTCGACAACCTTATTCCGCGGCCGGAAATCGTTTGCTGCATCCTTTGTCTCATAAGGGGTCCGAATTTTCGGCCAAACGCAAGGTGGCCGGAATCACTGATTGGCGAATTATTCCGGAAAATGCAGATTCCGAACCTGTCTATTAGATCGATAACTTCTTTACGTTGGGTGTCGCTAAGCGCGCGCGTTATATCTATTGAATTGCATTCAGCAGCGAATTTTTCGGTTATCGGGCTAAAATCCATCCCGAGGCCCGCATCAGAATTTATGAAATTCCGCAAACTCTTCGACTCGGTAATGGGGTTCCCAACCATCTATAATCACATCTATCACCGAGGTTGTTTCCGCTTTAGCCGCCCGCCTTAACGCCGGCTCGAGCTCACTGGGACTTTCGACCTTCTCTCCCCTAGCGCCATATGCCTCTGCAAGCTTGGCATGATCGGTCTGACCGAAGTGAGAACCAATGAACCTTTCACCATAGTGTTGTTTCTGGAATACTCGCAATGCCCCAAAGCTACAGTCGTTATAAACGACTATAATAACGGGAGCATTTTCACGAATAGAGGTCTCAATTTCCTGCGCATTCATACCAAAATCACCATCACCGATACAGACGACAACCTGCCGATCCGGAAAAGCTAGCTTAGCTCCTATTGCACCGGGAAGAGCCCAAGCCATGGTCCCAGAACCAATCGAATAATTGTATTGGTCTGGTAGTCGTATCTTTATGCCATGAGCAAACTGGGTATGCAGTCCGGAACCGAAAACAAATATTGCATCTCGGTCGCATATCTTCTCGATTGCCTTGGTAATCCGCTGAGGTTTGATCGGGACTGCATCTAAATCTGTATCGTAATACCGAAGACTTTGATCGGCTAGCAACTCCGCGACCCTTTTGACACGTTGGTTATCTTTATCAACTGTCGGTGCTGCCAATGCACCAATCTCGGCACACAAGTCACCAAGAAATGTGCAGGAATCCGAATATATCCCAAGTTCTACCGCGTATTGTTTACCAATTTCCAGTGGATCCGCCTCGACCTGTATTATCTTCGTATCAGGTGCAATCATCGACCAATTAATAGTACTGACGTTAAGAAAACGGCTACCAAGACCGAGAACAACATCAGCTTCTCGCAAAAGTGCGTTTGCAGCAGAGTGACCGAAGTGACCCACCAACCCCCCGGCGAGGGGATGGTCCTCGGGAATTGTACCGCGACCCATCTCCGTGGTGATAACTGGAATTGTCATAGCCTCGGCCAACATCACCAGCTGTTGCGACCCACCTCCCCACCGAACACCACGTCCTGATAGAATCAGTGGTTTCCGGGCTCCTCTAAGAATTTCCGCCGCACGTGTCACCGCCCACGCTTCAGGCCTCGGGCGATTAGATGTCGCCGCAGAGTGGGCCCCACCCATAAGCGAGAGATCCGTAGACTCCACATCGGCCGGTTGTGGAAGGATATCTTTTGGAAAATCAATATGCACTACACCCGGCATTCCGGACTTGGCGGCCTGGAAAGCATTACGCATTAGTCGACGCGTATCTTTTGCCTGGACTAACTGGCCCTGCCACTTAGTGAACTTACTGTAGACTCCCATGACATCGAATTCATGCCAAATATTCCGGTCTAACCGGAACGTATCCATATTTGCCGACATCACAAGCAACGGTACCGCATCCTTCTGTGCCGACCAGGCTCCGAGTATGGTATTTGCGATGCTAGGGCCAACATGGAACAGGCAGCAGCCGATTTTCCCCGTCGTACGCGAATAAGTATCAGCCATCGCCGTCGCACCGGTTTCCACGCGAGCTGTCACGTAACGAATCTCGTCCTTACGCTGGTACATAGCGTCCAAAAGGGGAAGAACGGTATCACCTGTCATTCCGAAGACAACCTCAACACCCTCCTCTATCAACGCGTCGACCACGGCCTCTGCAGCGGTAAGGTTATTCTTTTTCATTAGTTAACCTCCCTGAAAAGCTGTCGCACTCTTCTAATTATTTGCCAGGTTGGATTTTTCATATTCTGCATCCAGCGGTACCTCACCAAATTCCGAGTATTGCTGTGACAGCACATCGGCCTCTTCTCGATAGTTATAGCGACCACTGTTGAAATGCGGAATCACGTATCGTGCAAAAAGTTCTAATGATTTCCTGAGCTTATCGGAGGTCGCCCATTCATGGGTAGTCAGCATTACCCCACCAAATTTTCCGTTCTGCTCGATTTTTTTCTCAATCCAAGAAATCGCATCTTCCGGCGTACCGATAACCCAATCTCGTCTTTCGACTGCGGATTCTGCGGTAACTTCCGAAGTCGGCTGATCCGGATAGGACTGATACAAAGGCTTAAAACCGATCGACAGGAAATAGCCGGTTTCTCGCATAATACCCTCCCTAACGTCAGACCAAGCCTCCTCCCTGCTTTCAGCAAGGTAGAAACTACTGACCAAATGCCAGTTATCTCGATAAGCAATTTTGTCGTGCCGTGCGCAGGCATCCTCGAAATCATTCCAGAACTTTGTAAAAATGCCATTACCGGGGCGATTTAGACCGCAAGGCGTCCATAATTCTGCATCGTAGCGTGCTGCCAAGTCTAGGCTTTCTGGGCTACCGGTGGTGGGCAAAGCAAGTGGCAGACGTGGCTGCTGATAAGATTTCAGCTGTAGTCTCATATCTTCAAATTGCCAGAATTCACCCTTATGGCTGATTGGATCATCGGCCTCGAGCAACCTTACAATCACATCCGTCGCCTCGACCATCATTCGGCGTGCCTTTGCACTATCGATTTTGAATAATTTCTTATCCGTGACGAGGCTCGACGGTCCAATGCCAAGAATTGCCCGGCCATACGTTAAATGGTCTAGAAACGCGATCCGCTCCGCAACCTGAAATGGGTGATGAAAGGGAAGATTGACTACAGATGTACCAAGCCTTATCCGTCCCGTCTTCGCGGCCGCCATCGACAACGCCATTTCTGGCAACGGCATAGTTTCCCATCCACCCGAGTGATGCTCACCAATGTGGAAGGAATCATAACCGAGGCTCTCAACATAAGGAATCAGATCGATATCCCGATGAAATGCAAGGGTTGGATTTTCCGACGGGTGATGCGTTGGCATCATAAAGAAAGAAAATTTCATTTCGAGCTTTCGTGTCTGATCTGGCTCCAAATCATCCCCAAGGCCCCATGAATTGTTCACCAGCAAAACTATCGGTCACCGGTTCGATCATATCCGGCCAATTATTATTGTCGATCTCTCGCCGCTGTTCTTTTGGCCGCGGTCGACCGTCCCAGCCAAGCTGCTCCATGTAACAATACAGCTGTATCGCGTGCCCATCAGGGTCCATAGCAAATGCTGTATAATCCATCCCGGGGGATAGCTCGGGGGGAGGATAACGAATTTCAACACCTTTATCCCGTAACCAAGAGATCGAACTTTTTAATTGAGCATAATCGTTAACCCTTATTCCAAATGCCATACTCGTGGAGCGTTCTGTCAGACCTAGCTCCGATCGTAGTGCTATAGGATAGAGTGCAAGAGAATGGTGCTCCGTTGTGCAACGAAGGAAATAACTGACTTCACCCCTCCACTTGACCGTTTCCGTTACAGTAAAGCCAAGCCGACTCTCGTAGAACTGAAGCGCCTCTTCCATATTATGGGTAAATAAACTCACAGGGCCTATCCCTGTAATTTTGAAAGGCCGGGGAAGCTTTATACCGCCAACGTCGTACTCCGCCTCGCCTGTCTCAAGGGAATTCGTTCCAGAAGCTAGATCGACATTTGCGTTCTTCGCAATAAGAACCTCCTCGGCTTCCCGGATATAAGGCAATTCCGGCGTATCTATGAATTTCCGATCATACATATTTCTTGGTTTCGAGAGACCATCCCATCCAATTTGCTCGATTCCATAAAATAATTCGTTGACCCGTCCATCGGGGTCATTCGGGTAAACATGCCAATTTGAGCCAGGAATATCGCGTCCCGTTCGGCTATAACCTACCCCGACTTTTGTGAACCAATCACTCGCATTCCGGACTTCGCGTAGGCTTCCTACCTGCCAAGTGATTTGGTTCATAGTCGCACCATTGGCCATCGTATTTTTGTAATCAATGGCCTTACGCACCCGATAGGGAAACAATACGAAGGCATGATGATCGGTGCCGTAACGCATAAAATAACCAAGAGTTTCGCCGAGACCTTCTATATCTTTCGGATCGTTTGCCCTAGGCGCAAAGTCTAGCGTGTCTGTAATCTGAAATCCGAGAAGATCACGGTAAAACGTAAGGGAGGCCCTCATATCGTTGGCATAAAAACCAAAATGGCCCAACCGTCGTATTTTAAACGGTCGATTTAGTTTCATTCCGCCAACGTCAAAGCCCGCGGCAGGTTGATTTATCATCGCCCCCTCCTTTTATTTTACCCACCCTTCGCAGGTGCGAGATATGACTTTCCAAGTATATTGTCACTCACCTTCTCGGCAATCATCAATACCGCGGCATGTATATTACCAGACACTAGGTCCGGCATTGCCGAGGCATCTACCACACGCAGGTTATCCGCACCTTTTACTCGGCATTCGGTGTCCAGAACGGCTTCCGAGTTGTCACCCATTGGGGTTGTACAAGACGGGTGGTGCGCCGTAATTGCGGTACGCCTTATCCAATCGTCAAGCTGATCATCATTCTTGATACCATTTCCAGGCGCGGTTTCTTCACCGCGGAAAGCATCCAGTGCCGGCTGATTCAAAAGATCCCGCGCAATCTTTACTCCCTCTCGAAGGGTCTCGAGGTCACGCGGTATTTCCAAGAAATTTTGGATAATTCTTACTTTATCGAAAGGATTAGCGGACCTAAGCAATACCTCGCCCCTACTCTCCGGGTGCAATAGCACAGGCCGGAGCCCGAAGCCGTCAAGGTAGGGCCGCTTTATACCGGGAAACCACATTTGGGCATTACCAGGCGCACCTCGAAACAGAAACTGGATATCAGTAGCGCTCGAACTAGATCTGAGTTTTAAGAACCCGTGTAAGCCTCCTGGCAGCACGGTTGCCGGGCCTTTTCCGAACAAATGGGCGCGGACAATCGACGTCACCATGCGATCAAACCGCATCTCTGCCCTGAAAGGGCCCGGGTCTGGTCGACTCGCCGTGGGTTGAACCGCAAGGTGATCCTGCAGATTCTTACCAACATAAGGAGAGTCTATCACTGGTTCGATTCCGAAACTACGCAGATGGCCCGCTGGCCCTATCCCGGAGAGCATCAGTAATTGTGGTGAATTAAAAACTCCGCCAGATAAAATGACCTCTCTCGAGGCCATTATTGTTTCAGGTCGTCCAAGGCGGAAATATTCAACACCTGCAGCTCGCTTGCCCTCCATTACGATTTTGCTAACTAATGTGTTGATCCGCAGATCGACGTTCCCGCGTCGCATGGCTGGACGCAGGAATGCGGTCGCTGCACTGTGGCGGCGCCCCCGATAGATATTAGACTGACTGCGCCCAAGACCCTCCTGTTTCTCGCCATTATAGTCTTCTGTATAACCAATTCCGGTAGCCTTGCCGGCCTCAATCCAAGCGTCCCATAAGGGATCCTGAGACTTCGCGAACTGCGTATTCAACGGTCCGTCACCACCACGCCAAGTGTCCTCGCCGCCCTCCCAAGACTCCATCCGCCGGAAATATGGCAAAACATCAGCATAGGACCAACCATTAGCTCCATTATCGGCCCAACGGTCGTAGTCGCCCCTGTTACCACGCACGTATGCCATCACATTAATCGACGAAGAACCACCAACGACTTTGCCACGCATAGCCTCAATCTCACGGCCGTTTAGACGCTGTTCAGGCTCCGCATCATATCCCCAATCATGGGCTCTCTTGTCATGCATTTTCCCGAGGCCAAGCGGTATATGGATGAGTGGGTCCGTATCTGGACCCCCGGCCTCCAGTATCAAAATATTATTATTCGGATCCGCACCAAGCCGATATGCTAGCATACACCCAGCGCTCCCTGCGCCAACAATTATATAGTCGTACTCTTTGGACCCGGCCATTTTTCCGTCGTCTCCTTTTACTTTGGTATCATACGTTTCTTGCGGTCTTCGCTGTGCCATATTAGACCGGTTATTATTCGTTTCACAAAGCACACTGATGATAGAAATTTATGTTGATGCCGATGCATGCCCTGTAAAGTATGAAATTGTTCGAGTTGCAGACCGCCATAACTTACGGGTTAACATGGTCAGTAATGGTGGCATCCGCCCTAATCAGCACCCGCTTGTTACTACGGTCATTGTAGACTCAGGGCCGGATGCAGCCGATAACTGGATAGCAGATCGTATCCGCAATGGTGATATTGCGATAACCAACGACATTCCACTGGCGGCTCTCTGTATTGAAAACGGCGCCAATGTTATCCGGCCAAACGGTGATGTCTTAAACAAACAAACAATCGGCGGGATTCTGGCAACACGCAATCTGATGACAAATCTCCGAGCCGCAGGGGAAGTTTTTGGGGGACCAAAGCCGTTCGGGAGTAAAGACCGATCAAAATTTCTCGATTATCTGGAACGGACGGTTCAGGCCGCCAAGCGTTGTTGAGTTAATGTAGGCTATAATTTGATAGAAATTCGCCCAGAATAATCCAGTCGATTTAACAATATGCTCGAATTTGACGAGAAGTATTCATCGGTCGCTTCTCGCGACCCACGCCAGTGGCCGTAATCATCAATAATCAGGACCCCGCCCATCGATAAAACCGGGTACATGTATTTCAGTTCATGCGCAGTGGACTCGTACCAGTCTGTATCGAGCCTTAATAGCGAGATAGCCTCTGGAGACTGGTCGGGAATTGTTTCTTCCACCCCGCCCTTAATAAGGTGAAAACGATCGCTGGGAAGCCCGACCTTACTAAGGTTACCGCGAACCATCTCAAGAGAGGCGTAAGCCCAGACATTTGATTCACCATCAACCCGGCTCTCTGGTTTTAGGAAAGCGTTAGCGTGAACACCTTCATGATTGATGTCCTGATCGCTTGGGGGGGGCATGCCCTCAAAGGTGTCATATAGGTATAGCTCTCGTGAGGTGTCGCCGACCAGTTCCAGTGTCATTGCGGCCATCATCGCGCTGCCACCCATCCATACACCGCATTCAACTATATCGCCGGGGATATCCTTGTCGACCACATACCGAACTGCCTTATATAAACCATACATGCGCTCGATCGATGTCATCGTGAAAGGATCGCAAACTTTGTGGATCCGCATGAAATCGTCGTCCGAACAAATATCCGGATCAATTTTTTGCCGGCTACGAACAACCCGGTAACCAAACGGCCGAACGAATAGATCGAAAACACCTCTCATGTCAGCCTAGCCTCTAGTTTCTCAGTAACTGGTCGCGCTTCTCCGCGACCAAGGTATGGAAGCCCACTATGACCTCCGTAGCAGAAATCGTTATTTGAACAGAATATGAATATCCAGAATGGAGGGCAAATCTATACAGATCTCCTATAGTTTCAGAATATTGATTCTGCAAATCATGGCGAAAACATATTATTTAGCATAGGCTGAACATGACGCCCGGAGCCTCTCTTGGAGTCCCTGTCAGAACACAGCTCGCACCGAGATTGAATTTGCCTCAAAACACATCATCAATACTCCGTTCGTCTGGATCAAACCAGCGGAAACTAACATTAAGATCTCTTAAGAGACGAAATTTCCTAGCCTTAGTCACCGCGGTTCTGGGAACTATGCCCAACAGTCTGGCACATGCCTCTGTAAAGAGCGAGACAATGTCGTGCGGCCAATCTCTTATATGTTTGCTGGATCAGCTCGTACCGGCAAATGAATTGGCGCTCGACCTGACCAAAGGCACAGCTATCCCGGAGACGGTTGCGCGAAAAAGCACGTTGTTGGAGAATCAGCTTACAGAGCTAATCTATAAAGAAACGGTAATCGATGTGGATGCAATTCGGTCGTACATAACCGAGCAAATCCGCGTTGACTTCGAAAATGCCTTAATCGTAAAAACCAGGGGATGGTACCTGGCAAATACAGAAGCAGCCCTCATAGTGCTTGCAGCTCAGCATAGGTCAGTGTGAATTGTTCACGGATCTCAACGGTTTTCCTGACGGATACATTGCAAATTTTGATCTGTGTATCATAGGTGGCGGCGCGGCAGGGATATCGATTGCGCAGGAATTTGCAGGAATGGAAACATCGGTATGCCTGCTTGAGAGCGCAGCCGAATACCATCATCCGAGTCAAATGCTTTACCATGCTGATCAACAGCCAGAAAAGCGCTCTCGGAGCATAAAAAATGGTATCCATTACGGGGCGGAGGCCATAGATAGCCGCCTCCGGTATTTTGGCGGAAGCACCAATCACTGGGGTGGATACTGTACACCTCTCACGCCTTATGATTTGCAGAAGCGTGATTGGATTCCGGATAGCGGGTGGCCGATAGACTGGGAGGAACTCGTTCAGTTTTATCCTCGCGCTCAGGATCTATGTGAAGCCGGACCGTATATTTATAATGAAACACTATGGTCAGGTCTTAATATCCGGCATTATGACTTCGATCCGCAAAGACTTCAGAACCGATTCTACCAGTTCAGCCCTCCAACTCGTTTCGGACACCGACACGGCCCCGAGTTACAACGGGCATCTAATATCAATGTCATCTTTAACGCTAATGCTATCGAGATCGGACTTTTGGATAATGCCCGATCCGCTGACACCGTTACCGTTAGATCCTTTACTGGCAAAACTGCATTGGTTCGAGCCCGTTATTTCGTTCTAGCCTGCGGTGGTATAGAAAATGCCCGCCTATTATTAGCGTCCGACAATATTGCTAAAGCCGGAGTTGGTAATAGCCGCGATTTGGTGGGGCGTTACTTCATGGACCACCTATACGATACAGTCGGATCTTTATTGGTAACACAGAGGCCCGACCTATTGATGGACCAGTACGCACAAATCACGCCGGATATTCCTCGCCATCCCCTGTCAGGTCCAGAACCCGTTGCTTTTCAAGCCGCGCTTTGCGTATCAGAAAATTTGCAAAGACGTAACGCTACCGCCGGGGCGGCTATACACCTACGTGGCGACTGGGAAAACGCAGATGCGGGAATCCGGGCCGTCTACGAAGCAATAAATGAAAACGAGAGCGACCAAGCCGTTAGCCAGGGAACCCAATTATTGGAAATACTCAGCAATTTGGATACGGCCCTGCCAGAGTTAAAAAACGTTGTCCAAGGAAGATCGCCGGAGCATCTACCAGCTCTATTTTGTATCGCTGAACAGGTCCCAAATCGAGCCAGCCGCGTAATGCTCGATAAAAAACTTGATGAAATTGGTATGCGCCGGATTATACTCGACTGGCGACTAACCTACCAAGATCGGCAAACTTTTGCGCAGATGCCGGCGCTACTCGCCTCCGAATTCGGACGTCTCGGTATAGGACGCGTTTTCACATCGCCTTGGCTGGATGATGAGGCGTTATACCTCTACAGGGACGATTTCTCCCGTATATTAGAACCTGGACGTCATCATTCTGGCACAACACGAATGGGGTCTGACCCAAGCCACGGGGTAGTGAATTCGGATTGCCGACTGTTCGAAGTAGAAAACGTATTTATCGCCGGTAGCTCAGTTTTTCCGACTATCGGGTATGCAAACCCAACTCTAACAATTCTTGCCCTAGCTCTCCGGTTAACCGATCATCTTAAGGGAATACTATGATAAACTGAGAACGACTCAGGCACGGGTTATTTCCTTGATTGCCGGTTTGGGCACCCCGGACAGCTTTGAGACCTCCGCATCCTGTTTCTCGATCGCGCTTCGCGCAAGGTCCATTACATCTTCGGCCCCGAACGGATCGACCAACATCTCGCCAGGAATTCGGCGGTTAGAGCTCAGGCTACCGTCTTCGTACACGACGTTAAAAACCTGAGCGACCGGTTTGGTAGATTTCTTTTTTCTTCCAGCCACGGTCACGCCCCTATAGATTTTATACAAAAACAACCCCGTGTTTGGCGGGGAAAATTGGTAGCGGGAGAGGGACTTGAACCCCCGACACGCGGATTATG
>CETH01171766.1_pt1 | contig 21889 bp, 17 predicted proteins | sample 361461 | NCBI WGS metagenome assembly CETH01 (sample SAMEA2622695, study PRJEB7988) | marine metagenome | isolation source: saline water (ENVO:00002010), including
GTATCAATAGCTACAGCTGTTTTTCCTGTTTGTCTGTCACCAATAATTAGTTCACGTTGACCCCTTCCAATTGGAATTAGACTATCAATAGCTTTTAATCCGGTTTGCATTGGTTCATTGACAGATTTTCTTGGAATTATACCTGGGGCCTTTACTTCAACTCTTTTTCTTTTGAGTCCTTTTTTAAGGGCCTCCTTTCCGTCAATCGGGTTTCCTAGTGCATCAACCACTCTTCCAAGCAACTCTTTTCCAACAGGAACATCAACTATTGCGCCAGTTCTTTTTACGGTATCGCCCTCTTTAATTGCTTTGTCATCACCAAAAATTACAATTCCAACATTGTCACTTTCTAAATTTAAAGCCATCCCTTTTGAGCCATCCTTAAACTCAACCATTTCTCCAGCTTGAACATTATCAAGTCCATATACTCTTGCTATACCATCACCAACAGATAGAACCTTGCCAATCTCAGAAACTTCTGTTTTGTCTCCCAAATTTTTAATTTGTTCTTTTAAAATTTTTGTTATTTCAGAAGGATTAATATCCATTTAAGCCTCGGTCATTAATTTTTTATATTTTTGTAATTTATTTTTAAGAGAAGTATCTATCATTAAGCTTCCTATTTGAATAACAATTCCTCCAATTAAACTCTCATCTATTTTTGATTCTAATTTAATTGTACGCTTAATATTTGCTGATATTGCTGTTTCAATATCTTTGATAGTTTTATCATCAATTTTTTTTGCAGATATTAAACTTCCAGATATCTGGCCACGTTTCGTAGAAATTAGTTTCAAAAACTCATCTATAATATTTTCTAAAAAATATATCCTCTTTTTAATAATTAATAGAGAAAAAAAATTTTTTACTAATTTATTTAAATTCATAATATTTAGTATTTTGTCAAAAATGATTTTTTGATTTTCTGCTGTATATGTTGGATTTTTTACAAAATTTCTAAATTCTTTATTAGAACTGAAAATTTTTTTGAATGAATTCACATTTAGTACAAATTCCTCGGTTTCATTATTTTCTTTAGATAGCTCATAAAGTGCTAGGGCGTATCTTTGAGATATTTCTGATGAGAAGGTTGTGTTTTTACTCAATGTTTATTTCCCGTATAGATTTGATTTAAAGAATTTACGAGATTTCGTATCATAGGAAAATGGTCTCTTCAAGAGTGTTTGGATCGCAGATTAACTAAAGTTCAGTGGATCGACATCAACTGTAAGTTTTATTTTTTTTGATATATTTATTTTTTTCAGTATTTTGCTAATTTCTTTTTGAACAAAAATATTGCTTTTTGATCTTAACAACAATCTTGTTCTATATTTGTTTTTAATTTTGAATATTGGGGAAGTAACAGGCCCCATAACATCAGTCATATTAATTGATGATAAAGCTTTTTTAATTTTTTGAGCTTCCAAAAAGCTTTCCTTTTCACTTCTAGATGAAATTATTAAGGCGATTAGTCTTGTAAAAGGAGGTAGGTTTTTTTCTTTCCGTAAAATGATTTCTTCCTCTAAAAATTTATCTTGCTGATTTTTAAGTAGGTTTTTTAAAGTTTCATCTGATGGATCAAAGGTTTGGTAAACTATATGGGAGTCTTTACTAAATCTTCCCGCTCTACCACTTAGTTGATTATAAAGCTGAATATTTTTTTCAGAAGATCTTAGATCAAAACCCATTCCAGAAAAATCAGCATCTACAACAACAATACAATTTAAGTTTGGAAAATTAAAACCTTTTGAAATTAATTGCGTACCAACAAGAATATTTACTTTGTTATTTTCTATATCATTTAATAAATTTTTTGTTTCTTTTTTTTTGTTAAGAAAATCACTCGATAAAATTTTAATTATTTTTTCAGGGAAAATAACTTTTAATTCTGAAAAAATTTTTTCTACACCTGGTCCATACATTTGGAAATCGCAGTAAGAATTTATATCTTTGCATTTATTTTTAATACTTGTTTTGTAACCACAGTGATGACACATGGCTTGATTTATATGTTTATGAAAAGTTAGAAAAATTGAACAATTTGGACAAGAAAATTTTAATCCACATTTCTTACAAATCATAAATGGAGCATAGCCTCTTCTATTCAAAAAAAATAAAACTTGCTCATTTTTATCTAAATATTTTTTTACTAAATTTAAAGTTTTTATATCTAACCAGATATTTTTATTCTTTTTATTTAAATTTAAATTAACTATTTCAGTCTTTGGAAGAGAAAAATTCTTATACCTTTTGTTTAATTTAGTAACATTGTATTTTTTGTTTTTAACATTCTTGTAAGTTTCTAATGATGGAATAGATGTGGACAAAACGATTGGTACATTTTCCATTGAAGCTCTAGATATTGCCATATCTCTTGCATTGTATCTTATTCCCTCATCCTGTTTGTATGATGAGTCGTGTTCTTCATCTACAACAATCAACCCAAGATTTTTAAATGGCAAAAATAGTGAAGATCTTGCGCCAACAACCAATTTTATTTTATCTTTAGCAATACTTTGCCAAATTATTCTTCTATTTTTTTTTGTAACTTTTGAATGCCAAATTGCCGGTTTAAAACCAAAGTAATCATCAAATCTTTGGCTGAATTGATTTGTTAAAAATATTTCTGGTAATAAAACTAATGCTTGTTTTTTCTTTTTAATAATTTCTTTAATTTTTTCAAAATATACTATTGTTTTCCCAGATCCAGTAACTCCTTGCAACAAAGTAACATTAAATTTATTTCCAAAGCTATTTAAATCAATTAAACACTTTTTTTGCTCATCGTTTAATTTAAATTGAACTTTTTTTGTTGTTATGATCTTTGAAAAATCTTTTAGATCCTTAGAAAACTTAGATTTATCACCTAAAAACATTTTTAAAACCATGCCTTTGGGCACTAAGTTATATACAGAAAACCAATTAATAAATTTGATTAAATTTTCATTAAGAGAAAATGATTTTTTTTCCAAAATAGATTTGAGTTTAAACTTTCTATCTGTTTCTTCAGTTTTATCCCAGATAACTCCAATTTCTTTTTCTTTGCCGAAAGGAACTAAAACTAACGACCCAGGCTTTAATTTTTCAAATTTCCCGGATAAGTAAGTATGCGGGTGGTCAAAAATCCTTGGGATCAGAACTGGTACTTTCATTAATTACAAAAAATATTTTTAAAAATGAATAGGTCTTTTATCAACTGCTAATGCTGCTTCTTTTATTGCCTCGGTATGTGTAGGGTGAGCATGACAAGTTCTTGCAATATCCTCTGCGCTGGCTCCAAACTCCATTGCCAAGCCCATTTCAGCAATCATATCTCCACAATGCGGCCCTATTATATGCACTCCTAAAACTTTATCTGTTTTTGAGTCTGCTAAAATTTTTACAAACCCTTCTGACTCGTTATTAACTTTGGCTCTAGAATTAGCAAGGAACGGAAATTTCCCAACTTTATAATTAATTTGAATTTTTTTAAGTTCTTCTTCTGTTTTCCCAACTGTTGCAACCTCGGGTGATGTATATATTACACCAGGTATTACATCATAATTAACGTGACCGGATTGACCGGCTAATATTTCTGCAACTGCAATTCCTTCTTCCTCAGATTTATGTGCTAGCATGGGGCCTTTGATAACATCCCCTATCGCATAAATATTATTAATAGAAGTTTGAAATTTTTTATTTACCTCTATCCTGCCTTTTTCATCTTTCTTTATACCTATCTTTGATAAGTTGAGACCCTCTGTGTAGGGTTTTCTACCAACAGAGACGAGAACTTTATCACATTCAATATTTTCAATGGTTTTATTTATATTGTTACTAAATTCGACCATCAGCTTTCCTTGCTCTGTTTTAACTGCAGACACTTTGCTGTTTAATTTAAATTTTATACCTTGTTTCGTTAAAATTTTTTCAAATTCCTTTGATATTTCTCTGTCCATTCCTGGTGTAATATGATCTAAAAATTCAATAACAGTAACTTTTGATCCTAATCTTGACCATACAGAGCCCATTTCTAGGCCGATATAACCACCACCGATAACAACTAAATTTTTTGGAACCTTTTCTAATGAAAGGGCACCTGTAGACGAAATTATATTTTTTTCATCTATTTTGACTCCCGGTAAAGAAGTCGAAGAAGATCCTGTTGCAATTACAATATTTTTTGCTTTATAAGTAGTTTTCTTTTCATCGTTGTAGACAACAACATTATTTTTAGAAAATAAAACGCCTTTTCCCTTAATATAGGAAACTTTGTTCTTCTTAAACAAGAATTCAACTCCCTTGGTTAATATCTGCACAGACTTACTTTTATTCAGCATCATTTTTTTTAAATTTAGTTTAATTTCACTTGTTTCTATACCAAGATTTCCAAAGTTATTTTTTGCTTTGAAGAAAAGTTCTGATGAATTCAACAAACTTTTGGAGGGTATACATCCTACATTTAAACAAGTACCACCAAGTGTACCTCTTGACTCAATACATCCGGTTTTTAATCCAAGTTGTGCAGCTCTTATAGCACAAACATAACCTCCAGGCCCGCCGCCTATAACTAAGAGATCAAAATTTTCTTCCATTGTTTTAAACGTTTAGAAAAAGTCTTCTCGGCTCTTCCAGTGTATCCTTAATATTTTTAAGAAACGAAACGGCCTCTTTTCCATCCACAATTCTATGGTCATATGATAAGGCTAAATACATCATAGGACGAATGGTTACGGACCCATCAATGACAACTGGTCTTTCTATTATATTGTGCATACCTAAAACACCTGACTGAGGTGGATTAAGTATTGGAGTTGAAAGCATTGATCCGTAAATACCCCCATTTGTAATTGTAAAAGTTCCACCTTGTAAATCATTTATTGTAATTTGGCCGTTTCGAGCTTTTTCGCCAAGAATTAAAATATTTTTTTCAATATCTGCGAATGACATTTCATCAGGGTTTCTTAATACTGGAACCACTAAACCCCTATCGGTACCAACTGCAAAACTAACATTATAATAATTTTTATAAACTATTTCTTCTCCTTGAATTTCTGCATTTATTGCAGGATAATTTTTTAATGAAACAATACAAGCTTTTACGAAAAAAGACATAAAGCCTAATTTTACTGAATATTTCTTTTGAAATTCTTCTTGATAATTTTTTCTTATCTCCATGATATTAAACATGTCCACTTCATTAAAAGTGGTAAGCATAGCTGCATTATTTTGTGCCTCTTTCAGTCTTTTGGCTATAGTAAGTCTAAGCCTAGTCATTTTAATTCTTTCTTCTGGTCCTTCATTAACTTTTTTAAGATTTGGGCTAGGTTTAGTTCCCATTAGATCTAAAAGATCACCTTTCATTACCATCCCATGTCTTCCACTTCCTTTTATTGTTTCAATGTCTATATTTTTCTCTTTTGCAATTTTTCTTGCTGATGGAGAAGCGGTTTTTATTTTTTTAGAAATTTTTGGCTCTTCCACTTCCTGTTCTTCCTCTAAAATAAGAGCTGGTTGAGATTTTGCCTGCTTTAAGATTAGTGGTTCAGCGCCATTTGTACTTTTACTTTTCTTTTTATTAATTTTTTTTGGTTCCTCTATTTTCTCATCGTAAAGAGGAATTGGTTTTTTTTCTTTGACTGGTGGTGTATATTCTTTTTCAATAGTCTTTTCAGCCTCTTTGGAATCACTGGCCCCGACACTTCCCAAAAGTGTGCCTACTTCAACTGTCGTACCCTCTTTTACACTTATTTTTTCTAAAACCCCGCTTGATGGTGAAGGTACTTCGACATTTACTTTATCGGTTTCTAACTCTACAACAGGCTCGTCGGAGTCAACTTCCTCTCCGACAGATTTCAACCATTTAGAAACTGTGGCTTCTGTTACTGACTCACCTAAAGCTGGTACTACTATTTTTTCTGACATTTACTTACTAATAACCTTTTCTAATATTTCCTTTTGTTCCGCAAGATGTTTATTTAGATTTCCCGTAGCTGGTGATGCTGCAGCATTTCTACCAGCATATTTTAACTTTTCTCCTTTTACTTGAATGATGTCGAGAGTTCTATCGATATAGTGTCGCGCAGTATTCCAAGCGCCCATATTCATTGGCTCTTCTTGACACCAATAAAATTTTGCATTCTCGTACCTTTTGAGCTGTTTCCCAAGTTGTTTGACAGGAAAAGGATAAAGTTGTTCCAGCCTTATAAAAACAACCCTATCATCTTTAGCCTTTTCTCTTGCCTCAAGTAAATCAAAATAAATTTTTCCAGAACACATTACAACTTTTTTAATTTTTTTATCTTTTTTTAATTGTATCAATTTACTATCTTTTAGATAAGCGTGGTCTTCTAAAATTCTGTGGAAAGAATTTTGCTTTGTAAAATCTTGTAAATTTGAAACACATCTTTTGTGCCTTAATAATGATTTTGGCGTCATGATTACTAAAGGTTTTCTAAAATCTCTATGCATCTGTCTTCGAAGAACATGGAAATAGTTGGCTGGAGTCGTGCAATTTACAACTTGTAAATTCTCTTGAGAACATAATTGCAAAAATCTCTCTAGTCTTGCTGATGAATGCTCTGGACCTTGTCCTTCGTAACCATGAGGTAAAAGCATAACAAGGCCACTTGCTCTCGACCATTTTGACTCTCCAGAAGAGATAAACTGATCAATTACAACTTGTGCACCATTTGCAAAATCTCCAAACTGCGCTTCCCAAAGTACCAAGGTTTCCGGTTCGGAAAGTGAATAACCAAATTCAAATCCCAAAACACCTAATTCTGATAAAAGACTATCAATGACCTCAAATTTTTTTTGCTTTTTTGATATATTTTGTAGTGGAACATATCTATCATGATTTTCTTGATTTCTTAATACAGAGTGTCTCTGGCTAAAAGTTCCTCGTCCAGAATCTTGTCCAGATAATCTTACTGAAAATCCTTCGTTCAAAAGAGTTGCAAATGCCAATGTCTCTGCAGTGGACCAATCGATCGGTTGCTGCTCTGTAAACATTTTTCTTTTATTTTCAAATATTTTACCCAAAGTTTTATGAACATTAAAATTTTTAGGTATCTCAGTAATTTTTTTTCCAATAGATAACAATACTTGATTTTCTACACCAGTTACTCCTTTTCTATCTTTGCCAATTTCTGGTTTGAAGCGGGACCAAACTCCATCAAACCATTTCATTTTAATTTTATAATCTTTTGCCCCAGAAAATTCTTTGTCTAGAAAATTTCTGAATTCTTTCTTTTTTAAGTCGAGATATGTATTTGAAATTAAACCTTCATCAAAAAGTTTCTTTCCATAAATTTGAAGGGTCGTTGGATGAGATTTAATTTTTTTATACATTAGTGGTTGAGTAAAAGATGGTTCGTCACCTTCGTTATGACCAAATCTTCTATAACAAACCATATCAATCACAACGTCTCTATTGAACCTCTGTCTAAACTCTGTTGCAACTTTTGCGCAATGTACAACTGACTCCGGGTCATCCCCATTGACATGAAAAATTGGTGCTTGAACCATTTTTGCTAAGTCAGAAGGGTAAGGCGAAGATCTAGCAAATCTCGGGGCAGTTGTGAAACCGATCTGATTATTAACTATTATATGAATGGTTCCACCTGTATTGTGACCAGGTAATCCCGACATAGCAAAACATTCCGCAACAACACCCTGTCCAGCGAAAGCTGCATCTCCATGAATTAAAACTGGAACAACTTTTTTTCTGTCTTTGTCATTATGAAAGTATTGTTTAGCTCTAACTTGTCCCAAAACAACTGGGTTTACTGCTTCTAAGTGTGAAGGATTGTCTGTTAAACTAATATGGACTAAATTGCCATCGAACTCTCTATTAGCAGATGCACCCAAATGATATTTTACATCTCCCTCAAAGTCTTTTTTTGAAGTTATACTTTGACCAAAAAATTCTTTGAAGATAGCTTTATAAGGTTTCTGCATCATATTAGCTAAAACATTTAGCCTGCCTCTATGGGGCATACCAATCTTAACCTCTTTTACCCCAAGATGACCACCTCTTTTTATTATTTGCTCCAATGCAGGTATTAGAGACTCTCCACCATCTAGACCAAATCTTTTGGTGCCTACAAACTTAACATGTAAAAATTTTTCAAATCCTTCAGCTTCAACTAACTTATTTAATATTGCTTTTTTCCCATTTTCTGTAAAATGAATTCCTTTTTCTTTGCCTTCAATTCTATCTCTAATCCATTTTTTTTCTTCAGGATCTCCCATGTGCATAAATTCATAACCAATTTTTTTACAATAAGTTTTTTTTGCTATTTCTAATATTTCTTTTAAAGTTGCAGATCTAAGACCCAACACCCCATCTAAAAATATTTTTTTATTCATATCTTTATCTGAAAACCCATAAGTCTCTGGTTTTAATTCTGGGTGTTCCTCACGCGCTTGAAGTCCTAGAGGATCTAAATTTGAAATTAGATGTCCTCTTATCCTATAAGCTCTAACAATCATATTGGCTCTAACAGAGTCTTTTGCGGCTTCTAAAATATCTCCATTAGCAACTGATTCTTGCGAGCTACCATTTTTTTTATCAGCATCTCTATAAATTGCGGTTGTAATGTTTTTTAATTTTTTTTTGGGTGACCAGCTTGGACCATTAACATTTTCCAGAATTTTTTCTCTTTTTTCGTTAAGTCCTTCAAAAAATTTTTTCCATTCTTCTGGTAAATTCTGAGGATTCTTTAAATATTCGGCATAAAGAGTCTCTACAAATTCAGAACTATTATTTCCCAAAAAAGAAGTTTTTTCAAAAATGTTATTATTTTTGTTTGTAGACATTATTTTTATACTATATTAACATAAAAACTTAATTTTCAAATTTTTAGTTTTTCATAAAGTGTTTTGCCAATATCCGCGGGCGATTTTGATATAGTAATGCCTGAGGATTTCATAGCCTCAATTTTGTCCTCTGCACCACCTTTGCCTCCTGATATGATAGCACCAGCATGTCCCATTCTTCTACCTGGAGGAGCTGTTAATCCAGCTATAAAACCTACTGTTGGTTTTTTTACTTTAGATTTTTTTAAAAATTCTGCTGCTTCTTCCTCAGCCGAGCCTCCAATTTCCCCTATCATAACTATTGAATGAGTATCGTTATCTTTTAAAAATAATTCGAGACAATCGATAAAATTGGTTCCGTTAATTGGGTCACCACCTATCCCGATACATGTAGATTGTCCCAAACCATTAAGCGATGTTTGAGCTACTGCCTCATAGGTTAGAGTGCCTGATCTTGATACGATTCCGACAGATCCCTTCTTGTGAATATTTCCTGGCATTATTCCAATCTTGCATTCGTCAGGAGTTATTATTCCAGGACAATTTGGTCCAATTAATCTACTTTTGCTTTTTGATAAATTTTTTTTTACCTTCATCATATCAAAAACTGGTATTCCTTCTGTTATACAAACTACTAAATCCAAATTAGCATCAATCGCCTCTAATATTGCATCTGCTGCAAATTTTGGAGGGACATAAATCATAGTAGCTGTCGCACCAGTTTTTTCTTTTGCCTCAATGACAGTATTAAAAATAGGAAGACCAAGATGTTTTTTTCCTCCTTTTTTTGGGGTCACTCCACCGACTAGTTGGGTTCCGTAATTAATTGCTTGTTCTGAGTGAAAAGTTCCATGAGTTCCGGTAAATCCTTGGCATATAACTTTAGTATTTTTATTTACTAATACTGACATTTATTTTATCGCCTGCACAATTTTTTTAGCTGCATCGTTTAAATCAGATGCTGACAAAATTTTTAATCCAGATTTATCTAAAATCTCCTTACCTTTTTCAAAATTTGTTCCTGCAAGTCTTACTACTAAGGGGACTTTTATATTTGTTTCTTTTGCTGCTTCTACTACTCCTTGGGCAAGTACATCACAGCGCATTATACCTCCAAAAATATTTATTAAAATTCCTTTAACTTTTTTGTCAGATAAAATTAATTTGAATGCTGCTGATACTTGCTCTTTTGATGCTCCTCCGCCAACATCAAGAAAATTTGCTGGCTCTTCCCCATACAATTTTATTATATCCATTGTTGCCATTGCAAGACCAGCACCATTAACCATACAGCCTATTGAACCGTTTAATTTAATATATGCCAAACCAAATTTACTTGCTTCAATTTCAGCTGGTTCTTCCTCATTTAAATCTCTCATTTTTAAAATCTCAGGTCTTCTGAACAATGCATTATCGTCAAAATTCATTTTTGCATCCAAACATAAAAGTTTTTTTTGTTTTGTAATTACTAAAGGATTTATCTCGACTAATGATGCATCTTTTCGAATTAAAATATTAAACAAAGCATTTACTAAATTTTTAGCATCTTTTTTTTGATTTGGATCCAAAGAGAATATTTTAATAACTTTTTCTATATCCTCACTAGTGAGAGATTCTTTTAAATCAATTTTATTAGTTAAAATTTTTTTTGGGTTATTTTTAGCAACTGACTCTATGTCTACGCCTCCTTCAGTGCTACTTATAAAAATAATTTTTGAACTCTCTCTATCAACTAAGCAAGATAAATATAACTCTTTTTCTATATCATAAGCCTCTTGAAGATAAATTCTTTTTACTTTTTTGCCTTCAGGACCTGTTTGATGTGTTACAAGAATTTTCCCAAATAATTTACTTGCCTCATTCTTAACTTCAGATCTATTAACCAATTTAACGCCGCCAGCCTTTCCCCTACCTCCTGCATGAATTTGGGCCTTTAATACTAATTTTTCTGAGTTAAGAATTTTTATTTTTTCTGCAATTTCTTCAAGTTTAAAAATAACAATACCGTTTGAAACTGGTGCACCAAATTCTTTTAAAATTTCTTTAGCTTGATGTTCATGAATATTCATATTTGTTTAGTCTATAAAATATATTTTTTCTATTTAGTATGCTACACTAAAAAATTAAATCTTAAAAAAATGAATTTTATATGAAATTAAAATATCAAGTAAATTCAAAAAATATGGCTCTTGTGTTATTTTTTGTTTATTTTTTTGTTGGCTTATACACTTTCAGAGATTATGGAATTTCTATAGATGAAGAATTTCACAGATTTTGTGGTTTATTTTGGTTAGATTATATCTTGAGTTTTACTTCATTTGATCAAATAAAATTTGTTGTTTTTGAAAAACTTAATGAAGCAAAAAGTTTAAATGTAGGTTCTCCAGAAGATTTTCCTTTTTATGGCGTGATTTTTGACTTGCCGGCAGTCTTTTTAGAGGTTCTTTTTAAAATAGAGGATCCTCAGAATTATTTTTATTTTAAACATTTTTTAAATTTTTTATTATTTTTTGTTTCTTCCATCTTTTTTTATAAACTCATGTTAAACCGGTTTTTGAATAATAAAACTGCATTGATTGGAGCTCTTTTTTTTATACTTTCACCTAGAATATATGGTGAAAGTTTTTTTAATAATAAAGATATAGTTTTTTTATCTCTAACAACATTTTCTTTATATTACTGTTTTAAATCAATTGACAAGATTAGTTATAAAAACTTATTAATTTTTTCAATATTTTGTTCTCTAGCTACCGCTCAAAGAATAATAGGAATCTTTTTACCTATCACATTTATTGTTTTTTATTTTTTTTCAGTAATTTCAGATAATAAAAAACTAAAAGATTTATATTTGATAATTTATTTTGTAGTTTTTTATATTATATTCTTGATTTTATTTTGGCCAGCATTGTGGGAGAACCCTTTTAAAAATATTATACTCGCAATAAGTTATTTTTCTAATGTTCCTTTGGCTATTAAAATGCTTTTCAATGGCAATTATATTAGTAATTTAAATTTACCATATAACTATATATTTTTTTGGATTTTAATAAGTACTCCAATATTATATATTGTTCTTTTTGCTCTTGGATATATTGAGACGCTTAAAAATCTTTTTTTTAATCTTAAAAATATTGAAAATAGAAAATCAGGTGATGATCTTTGGAAAAATTCAAATGAAAAAAAGGATTTATTAATATTTTTTATAATTACAAGTTTTGTAGCATTTTTAATATTTTATAATGTTTCATTATATACGGGGTGGCGGCAAATATATTTTTTAAATATTTTCATAATTTATTTTGCTGTTTTAGGATTTGATAAAATAGATTTATATCTGAAATCTAAAAGAAATAAAAATATATTTTATACTACAATATCTTTATATTTATTTATTATTTTATTCAAAATAATTATTTACCATCCATATCAAAATATTTTCTTTAATTCTTTATATAGTAATGAAAAAATTCATAAAAAATTTGAAGTTGATTACTGGGGACTTTCAGGAGAAAAGTTTTTAGAAAGTATTTTAAATTTAGAAAGAGAAAAAAACTTAATTAAAATAGGAGTAGCATCTTATTTACCATTAGAGAGAAGCCTAAAGATTATACCAAAAGAAGTTAGGGGGAAAATAAGAGTTATAGGCCAAGATTTTAAAAATGCAGACTACATATATACTAATTTTATGTCTGAGGTTGATAAAAACTACAACGATAAGTATAAGATACCTGCTGAGTTTTCTAAAATAGATGAGTTTATTTTAAATAATGTTAAAGTTTATGAGGTATACAAAAAATCTAATTAATACAAATTTATGAAAACATTTTTTTACAAAACCTTGATAATTTTCGTACTGGTATTTGTTTTATTTCAAATAACTATAGGTGCACAGATAAGACAAATTAGAGCTCAAGTTGAAAATATAAAATCTAAAGAAAATATTGAAATTATAAAGAATAAATTAAGAGATGAATTAAAAACTGCGGTAAATAAAGAAAACTACTTAACACAGGAAGATGCAAAATTAATAAACGATTTTTTAAATAAAATAAAAAAAGAATTAAATAATTCAAAATAATATTAAAAACATTAATGATTGATGAATATCCCGAAATAGCATTAGAGAGATTTGATAAAGCTAATATATGGATAAAATATATTATTTCACAAATTCGAAATTTTATGCAGGACCAAATACTTGAGGTGGGTGCTGGTTGTGGAAGCTTTACTAAAAGTTACATGGAAAAATTTAAATCTATTACTCTTACAGACTTAGATAATAATAGTGTAAAACTTTTAAATAAAAATTTCTCAAAATATCAAAATATTAAAATATTGAGTAAAGCGACTAGTGAAATTGATAAAACATTTAATACTATAATTTATTTTAATGTTTTAGAGCATGTAAAAGATGATATTGCGGAAATAAATTCTGCAATAGAAAGATTAAATGTTGGGGGCTACTTAATAATTTTAGTTCCAGCCCACCAAAAAATTTACAGTAAACTTGATAAAGCAGTTGGACATTATAAAAGGTATGATATTGATTTTTTTCGTAATAACAAATTTAAAAACTCAAAAATTGTTAGACTTAGATTTTTAGATTTTTTTGGTTATTTCTTATATCATTTTAATAAAATATTTTTTAAGGAAGAGGTATTTCCATCTGATTTTAAAATATTTGTATGGGATAAAATATTTACTCCATTTACAATAATTATGGATTTTTTAACCAGATATAAATTTGGAAAAAATATTTTGTGTATCTATCAAAAAACTAATTAATGAATTCTTTACAATCAAGTAATTCATAACTATTTAATTTTTCAAAAATTATTTTTTCTTTAAAACAATTAGGGTCTAAATAATTATATAAACTTTCTTTTTTTATTGGATCGATAATATATATAACTTCTATATTATTATTTTTAATACCATCAATAATTAAATTTTTGTATTTTTCTGCATATTTATTAGTCTTCTTAGGATATGTAGTACCATCATCTGGATAAGCAATACTGGGTGAAAAAAAATTCTCATCCAAAATTGTTGCTAAAAAAGAATAATGTGTAATAACCATTTTATTTCTTTTATCAATTTTTAAATGATTTTTTATTTTAATAATTAAATTTATTTCATCTTCAACATTGTTTTTATACTCTGGTGAAATCCAATTTAACCCTTTAAGTTTTTTATCAATTTTTTCTGCAGGAATTGATTTGGAAAGATCTGTAGAAGATAACTCATGAAACTTTCTCCCTTCATTAAACCTCAAATGATACTTAACTGTTACGAAAGCACATAAAAAAATTAGAAAAAATAATATTAGTTTCTTTTTTTTTAAACGTGTTTCCTGAATAATCTTGTGGCTATAAGCCAATAGAAAGGGTATGACAAAAAATATAAATGTTTGATTTTTTGTTAACAACTGATGAAATATTAAACAAAAGGTAAAAAATAAAATACTTACAAAATAAAAAAAATTTTTTTCTTTAATATAGGTTTTATCATTAATAATTTTTTTTAAATTAATTATTAAAATTGGCAAAATAGATAAATGTATAAACTTAAAATGACCAAAAAAAGATTGGAATGTTACGTTTAAATTGTCAAATCTAGATTGCCCAATGGTTGATGGATATAAAAGATATTGATCAACGAAATTTTCAAGATTAATTCCAGCTAGAATTCCAAAAATAAAAGCTGTAGAAATAAAAATTAAAAAACCAATTAAAATAAATTTAAAATAATCTATTTTTTTCAAAATTAATGAATAAAAAGTAACAATTAATGCTATAGAGAATATTACGTATGATGCAGGAACTTGTTTAGATAAAAAAGCAAAACCTAAAAAAATTGGAATTAAAATCCAAAATATTTTTTTGTTATTATTAATAGCCAAAAGTAAAGAATAAAAACCCATTAATGAAAAGAAAGTTGAGTGGTGATCTACAAAGGGTGTACCACTAGATGGATAAGCTAAAATTGCAAAAAAAATTGAATAAATAAAGCAATAATTTTTGTCAATTTCAAAATTTTTTAACAAAAAATATGTTGCAAGAGTAACAGCACAATTTATTAGTGACGAGTGTAGAACATAACTTGTCCAGTTAATCCCTAAGATATAAAAAAATAAAGCTTGTATATAATTAACGATGACACCTGATACCATCCAAACATCTGTGAATGGTATAAGGCCGTTAAGTATTTTATAACCAAGATCGAAATGAAGAAATGTATCTACGGGAAAGGCTCCATTATTTGCGTAATAACTATTAATTGCTCCTGAAAAAACAAGAAGGAATAAAATATAAAAATTATTTACATTAATAAATTTTTTAAGAATCATAATAATTATAAAAAACTTTAAAAAAAGTTACTTAGATAAACTTGGATCAATTTTAACTGCTACATTTAATAATTCTTTTACAGATTTTATTGAAATGTCAAAATTTTCTTTTTCATTTCTATCTAATTCTACTTCAACAATTTTTTCTACACCATTTTTTCCTATAATAACTGGTACTCCTGCATAAATATTTTTATATCCATATTCACCACCTAAATATGCAGCGCAAGGTAAAGTTTTCTTTAAATCTTTTAGATACGACTCTGCCATTTCAACTCCAGATGCTGCAGGCGCATAAAAAGCTGATCCCTTCTCAAGCAACTTCACTATTTCTGCTCCACCAGTGCGGGTTCTGCCTATAATTTCATCAAGTTTATTTTTTGATATTTTATTTTGTTTAATTAGTTCAATAATATTTTTATTATTAATTTTTGTATGTTTGGGTATTGGAACCATTGTGTCTCCATGACCTCCTAAAACCAAAGCTTTAATATTTTTTATTGGCTCATTTAATTCTTTTGACAAAAAGTATTTAAATCTTGAAGAGTCTAGGATTCCAGCCATGCCCACAACCTTATTTTTTGGAAAATCTGAATATTTTTGAAGAGCCATAACAATAATATCTAAAGGATTGGTGATACAAATAAGAAAAGCTTTGGGAGAAGTTTTTTTAATTCCTTCAGCAACTTGTTTTATAATTTTGAGGTTAGTTCCTAGAAGGTCATCACGTGACATACCGGGCTTTCTTGGAATGCCAGCAGTTATAATTATAACGTCTGAATTTTTAGTATCCTCATAATTGCTTGTTCCTTTTATTTCTACATTAAAACCTGAAACTCCAGAGGATTGTGCAATGTCTAAGGCCTTACCTTTTGCTAGACCTTCGGCTACATCAAACAAAACAACATCCCCAAGTTCCTTCAAAGCAATTAAATGTGCTAGTGTTCCTCCTATTTGGCCTGCTCCTATTAAAGAAATTTTATTTTTCATAATTAATTCATAGTTGGCATAACAAATTCTGGATCAGATTTTATTCCTGACGGCCATCTAGATGTTACAGTTTTTAATTTTGTATAAAATCTTACTCCTTCTTCACCATGAATATGCTGATCACCAAAAAGAGATCTTTTCCATCCACCAAAACTATGGAAAGCCATAGGCACAGGAATTGGAATATTGATTCCTACCATTCCTATTTTTACATTGCTGGCAAATGATCTTCCTGTGTCACCGTCTCTTGTAAAGATACTAGTGCCATTTCCAAATTCATGTTCATTAACTAAACTCAAAGCTTCATTATAATTTTTTGCTCTAACAACAGACAAAACAGGGCCAAATATTTCTTCTTTATAAATTCTCATATTTTTTTTTACGTTGTCAAATAAACATCCGCCAATAAAGAAACCTTTTTCATATCCTTGTAATTTTAAATTTCTGCCATCAACCAATAATTTAGCTCCTTCTTTAACACCAAGATCTACATATCCTTTAACTTTTTCCAAATGATCTTTGGTAATCAATGGACCCATTTCTGATTTATTATCTAAGCCTGGTCCGATTTTTAAGGACTCTACCTTCCTGGATAAATTTTTTACTAAAGGATCAGCGATTTTTCCTACAGCTACCACAACTGATTGAGCCATACACCTTTCTCCTGCAGATCCATAGGCTGCACCAATTAAACCGTTAACTGCCTGATCTAAGTCGCAATCAGGCATAACAATACAATGATTTTTTGCCCCACCTAGAGCCTGAACTCTTTTTTCGTTTTTCGCGCAGTTTTCATAAATATATTTAGCAATTGGGGTGGAGCCAACAAAACTTACTGCTGAAATATCTGGATTATTTATAATTGCATCAACTGCTTCTTTGTCTCCATTCATGACATTAAAAACACCTGGGGGTAAACCTGCTTCTAAAAATAGTTCTGCTAATCTCATTGAACAAGATGGGTCTTTCTCTGAAGGTTTTAAAATAAATGTATTACCGCATGCTATAGCAATTGGGAACATCCACATTGGAACCATAGCAGGAAAATTAAAAGGTGTAATTCCCGCACAAACTCCAAGTGGCTGCCTCATTGACCAACTATCTACATTTGTACCAACGTTCTCTGTAAATTCTCCCTTTAGTAATTGAGGGATACCACAAGCAAATTCGACTACCTCTAATCCACGTGTCAAAGAGCCTTTTGCATCTTCATAAACTTTTCCATGTTCCGAAACTATAATTTTTGTTAATTCATCTGCGTTTTTTTCAATTAATTCTTTAAACTTAAATAGAACTCTTGCTCTAAATAATGGTGTTTTTTGAGACCAGTCAGTGAATGCTTTTTTAGCTGCAGCGATAGCTTTATTAACATCATCTATTGTTGCTAAAATAACCTCTGAGCTCTGTTCGCCAGTAGCTGGATTAAAAACTTTTCCAGTTCTTTTAGATGTCCCTTTAAATATTTTACCATCAACAAAATGTTGGATAGAATTCATTGTCACAATGATTAATTAAGGTTTTAGCTTGTTGCAAGCATTTTTTTAATAGAGCCTATAGCTTTAGCTGGATTTAAACCTTTAGGACAAGAATTTGTACAGTTCATTATCGTATGGCATCTATATAGTTTTAATTCATCTGCAACTTTTTTTAATCTAGCTTTTTTCTCTTCATCTCTACTATCATTTATCCATCTATATGCTTGTAGTAAAACCGCTGGACCCAAATACTTGTCACCATTCCACCAATAGCTTGGGCAAGATGTTGAACAACAAGCACATAAGATACATTCGTAATACCCGTCAAGTTTTGCTCTGTCCTCTTGGGACTGTTTTATTTCTGTTGTTGTTTTTTCGCCTGCTTTAGTTTTTAGCCAAGGCTCTACTGACTCATATTGTTTATACAATGTGCTAAGGTCCCCAACTAAATCTTTTATTACTTTTAAGTGAGGCAAAGGGTAAATATTTAATTCTCCCTTAATATCAGAATGAGACTTTATGCAGGAAAGAGTGTTTACTCCATCAACATTCATCGCACAAGAACCACAAACACCATGAGCACAAGATCTTCTGAAAGTTAAAGTGGGATCAATCTCATTTTTTATTTTGAACAAGATATCTAAAACTTTGGGGCCACATTCGTTTATATCGACTTCAAAAGTATCTAATCTAGGATTATCACTAGAAGACGGATTCCATCTATAAATATTAACTTTCTTTAAATTATTTGATCCAGACCTATCTTTATAATATTTGCCTTTTAAAATTTTAGAATTTTGAGGTAGGCTGAATTGAACCATCAATAAACTCTCTCTCTTGGTGGAAAATATTGAACATCATTTGTTAGAGTTTTGGCGTGAACGGGTCTGTAAGCAACTTTAACTTTACTTCCATTTTGCCAAGCCAATGTATGGGTCATAAATTTTTTATCATCTCTTTTTTTATAATCTTCTCTAGCGTGTGCACCTCTACTTTCTTTTCTGTGATACGCAGAGTCTATCGTGGTCATCGCTTGTCTAATAAGATTATCAAACTCTAATGTTTCCACGAGATCTGTGTTAAACAATAAAGATTTATCTGAAACAGAAATATCCTCCATGCCTTGAAAAGGTTTTCTTATCTGGTCCATTCCTTCTTCTAATGTTTTTTCTGTTCTGAAAACTGCACATTTAGATTGCATAGTTTTCTGCATAGACAATCTCAGCTCTGATGTTTTTGTAGAACCATTAGAATTACGAAGTTTGTCAAAACGATCTAAACACTTATCGGTTTCGGTCTTTGATAGTTCTTCGTGTGATTGACCTGGTTTTATAAGTTCAGCTGCTCTATTTGCTGCAGACTTGCCAAAAACTACTAAGTCAATTAATGAATTTGATCCAAGTCTATTGGCACCATGAACTGAAACGCACGCAGCTTCGCCAATAGCCATTAGTCCAGGTACAGTGGATTCTTTTCCGTTCAAAGTTAACACCTCTGCTTTATAATTTGTTGGAATTCCTCCCATATTATAATGCACAGTGGGCACAACGGGTATTGGATCCTTTTTAACGTCAACTTCGCAAAAAGTTTTTGCGGACTCAGCAATACCAGGTAGTCTTTCTTCTATAACTTTTGGATCTAAGTGATCTAAATGAAGATTTACATAATCTTTATTTTTTCCTACACCTCTTCCTTCATTAATTTCAACAGCTATTGACCTACTTACTACATCTCTTGATGCTAAATCCTTGGCCTTAGGAGCATACCTCTCCATGAATCTCTCACCTTTGGAGTTCAAAAGAAAACCGCCCTCTCCTCTAACACCTTCTGATATTAATGTACCTACACCATAAATTCCTGTCGGATGAAACTGTACAAACTCCATGTCTTGGAGCGGCAATCCTGCTCGTAATGCCATTCCATTACCATCGCCAGTGCATGTATGAGCAGATGTAGCTGTATAATAAACTTTTCCATATCCGCCAGTCGCGAGTATTGTTATGTGTGACCTAAATCTATGAATAGTTCCGTCATTTAAATTCCATGCTATTAGACCTTTGCATTCACCATTTTTCATTAATAGATCAAGTGCAAAATACTCAATAAAAAATTCAGTATTATGTTTGAGAGCCTGTCCATATAACGTATGTAATATTGCATGACCAGTTCTATCTGCGGCTGCACATGTTCTTTGGACAGAGTCATTTCCGTAATTTTTGGTCATACCTCCAAAGGCTCTTTGGTAAATTTTTCCATCCTTTGTTCTACTAAAAGGAACACCATATTTTTCTAATTCAATTACCGCCTTGGGTGCTTCTTTACATAAATGTTCTATTGCATCTTGATCGCCTAACCAATCAGATCCTTTAACCGTATCATACATGTGCCATCTCCAATCATCTTCCCCCATGTTTCCAAGGGCAGCTGAAATGCCTCCTTGGGCAGCTGATGTATGGCTTCTTGTTGGAAAAACTTTCGAAATACACGCTGTTTTAAGGCCAGCTTCAGAAAGTCCAACAGCTGCTCTCAAACCAGATCCTCCGGCACCTAATACAACGACATCGTATTCGTGATCAATAATTTTATAAGCATTCATAAATTTTAAATTTTAAATAAAAATATAACTAATAATAATGTGATTACTATACTAAATAAAACAAGTAATCTGTTTGCGGCATTTTTGAGTTTTAAATTGCCAATATAGTCTTCAAAAACCTCACTAATTGTAAGCGTATAAAAGGTAAAAGCTGTCAGTATAAATAATGACATTAGAATCTTGTTAATCATATAGGAAAAAAATACTGTCAGTTGAGAACTATTAGCATCAATTAGAGATATAAAATTTATAATAAACCAAGCTAAAAGGGGGATTAATAAGCTCGAGGAAATTTTCGTAACTATCCATTTTTTTGTAGCTTTTATCATTTTTAAAATAAATTCATTCCTACTAAATAAAATAAAATTGCAAGAATGAAAGATCCTAATATAGTTGCTGCTCCAGTAATTTTAGATACTTTTAAATCAAACCCGTATCCCATATCCCATGCCAAATGTCTAATTTCATTTAAAATTTGAAAACTAAATGACCAACAAATAGAAATAGTAAAAAATTTTCCAAAAAAAGATGATGAAAACCACTCGAAGAATTGACTGTTTGATCCAATAAAAATTAATAAAAATAATAAAAAAATTATAGAAACAAAATTTATTATTCCAACTATTCTATGTGTAATTGATAGAAGCGAAGATATGTGCCATCTATAAATTCCAAGATGTGGCGATAATGGGTTATTCTTATTTTCCATAATAATCTTTAATTATTTTTTCAGCTATTTGAACTGTATTCAATGCAGCTCCCTTAAGTAAATTATCAGAAACAACCCACATGTTTAAAGCTTTGTCATTAGAGCTATCTTTCCTAATTCTTGAAATAAAAGTTAAATAACTATTTTCTGCTTCTACAGGTGTAACATATCCGCCATTTTTTCTTTCATCAACTACTTTGCAGCCAGGTGTGGATTTTAGAATTTCTTTAACATTATTTATATCAAAATTTTTTTCAAACTCTACATTAATTGACTCAGAGTGAGATACCATTACAGGGACTCTAACGCAAGTTGCTGTAATTTTTATTTTTGGATCAAGAATTTTTTTTGTCTCTTTTTCCATTTTCCATTCCTCTTTTGTATAACCGCCTTCAACAAATTCATCTATATGAGGTATTAAATTAAAAGCGATTTGCTTTGTAAAATTTTTAGACTTAATTTTTTTTCCTGATAAATAATCTCTTGACTGACTAATTAATTCATCCATTGGAGCTTTACCTCCACCAGATACAGATTGGTAAGTCGAAACTACGACTCTCTTAATATTAAAGTGGTCATGTAGCGGTTTTAAAACAAGAACCATTTGAATTGTAGAACAATTGGCATTAGCTATAATATTTTTATTCTTATACATAGATAATTTTTCTGGATTTACCTCTGGAACTATAAGAGGGACATCTGGATCCATTCTAAAAAATTTTGAGTTATCAATCACGATTGTTTTTTTACTTGCTTTAGGAATCCATTTTTCAGCTATTTGGCTTCCGGCAGCAAAAAATGTAATTTGGGCGCTAGAAAAATCATATTTTTCTAAGCTTTGAATTTTTATATTATCACTTCTAAATTTGATTTTTTTTCCTTCGCTTTTTTTAGAAGCAACAAGAAATAGTTTTGAAACTTTAATTTTTGATTTTTCTAAAATTTCAATAGTTTTTCTTCCGACGTTG
>CETH01076087.1_pt1 | contig 21833 bp, 19 predicted proteins | sample 361461 | NCBI WGS metagenome assembly CETH01 (sample SAMEA2622695, study PRJEB7988) | marine metagenome | isolation source: saline water (ENVO:00002010), including
GTTATTCCTAAAGATGATTTGGTACTAGAAATCGATGCTGAATCCCCAGAAATAGTTTTGGTTACTTGTGTTCCAAGTTTTTTGTATCACTCAAGATTGTTGGTACATGCTAAATTAATTGGTGAATATTAAATTGTTTTATGCAATCGTTTTAGTATAGAACTGTTAACTTCTAATTCAAAACTATCAACTTTATAAGTAGAAGTTGCTGTAATCCCGTCTACACCACCTGCGTCTACAAAATCTTTAATTAGCTTTTCATCTTCAGAGATGCTTGGCAAAAGATTTTGTTTCGAGACTTTTGAAAGACCTGTGACTAATCCATAGCCTCCCCAATTTGATGTACTTGCAGGAATAAGAATGTCAGTTTGTGTGATGCAAGGAGGATTTGAAAGTTGATTTGATTTTTTAATTATATTTTTTAAGTTACCCATACCTATTTCGTTTCCGCCGTCGCCTATTCCTATACTAGGTATTTCATTATCAAGAAGAAATTCAGTTTTAGAATTAAATTCATCGATTTTTTTTCCTCTACTATTAAGGTAGTCCCCATTTATGGTGGGACCGCATCTTTCAATTGAGATTATTATGTCAGGGTTAATATCTTGAATGATTTTTGATGCTGTATTTTTACTGTCATTTACGTTTTGATGAGGGAAAATCAGAAAATTATCATCTTGTGATAATACTTTTTTTATAGGTGGAGCTGAAAATTTGTCAGTGATATAAGTTACTTGGTAATTTAATTTTTTTAGTGCATTACCAATTGCTATTGCACCGATAGGGCCATCTGTTTCAGCTGCACCTGCGGACAAGATGTAGAACCCAGTTAGTATTACAGCTTTATTTCCATTGTTTAAAATTAATTCTGCAGCTTCTTCGCAGACATTATCAGACACATGAGGAAGGAGTATAGATATTCCTCTTTTATCATGATCTGTAATTATATTTTTTATTATTTCCATACATTATCCTAATTTTAAATAACAGCTACAGAGTCATCTCTTGTACTAGTAACAAACATATATCCAGGAGAATGTGTAATCATAATAGGAGGTTTTGATTTTAAAGCAACTGCTTGAGGAGTTACACCACAAGCCCAAAATACAGGGATTTCGTTTTCTTTTATTTCAACTTTTTCTCCAAAATCAGGGGCATCAATATTTTTAATTCCTATTTCATTTGGATTACCTATGTGTAATGGTGCACCATGTGTTCCAGGAAATCTGCTTGTAACTTGAACCGTTCGAACTAAATGCTCTTTTTTGATGGGTCTCATTGATACCACAGTTGGGCCACTAAATTTACCTGCAGGTTGTGTTTCTAGGTTTGTTATGTACATAGGAACGGTAGTATCTTGTTCTATATGTCTTAAAGATATATCAGCATTTAGCATAGCTGTTTCAAATGTAAAACTACATCCAATCAAAAAGGATACTAAATCATCTTTCCAATAATCAATTATATTTTTTGTTTCGTTAACTAAATTACCATGTTCGTATATTCTGTAATATGGAATGTCAGTTCTGATATCAGCTCCTTTTGCTAGTATTTTTGGTTCATATTCTCCTGGTTCCATAACTTCGAGAATAGGACATGGTTTAGGATTTCTTTGGCAGAAAAGTAGGAAATCAAAGGCATACTCACTTGGGAGTGTTACTAAGTTGGTTTGTAAATAGCCTAGAGCTACACCTGCTGTGGATTTCAAATACTTATCTTCTCTTATCAGTTCCCATAATTCTTTAGGATCCTCAATTAATTTTGTTTTATTCATACGCAACACCCAAAAAGTATATTCTTTAGTAAAATAATAGTATATCAAATATTTTAGTGAATAAGATATTTAGTTTCAATCTGGTTAAAAATATTTAGTTCTTAACAATTGTACTTGTTCAATATTTCACAATTTTACAAAAAGATTTATATAAAGTGTAGTAACAAATATAACTTTTTATGTTATTATCAAAATTGAAGTAATTTATTATATATTTTTTATGTTTGGATGTTAAAAGATTATAAAGATGAATATATTTTAAACATTATTGAAAATCAGCATTATACAACTCGAACTATATTATCTTCTTTATTAGCTGTGCAAGACGAAATTGGTTATTTGCCAAAAAATTCTGTAAATGTTGTTGCAGAATTTATGAAAGTTTCAATCAATGATGTTTGGGGTGTAGCTTCGTTTTATTTAAACTTTAGATTTGATCCTCCAGGTAAATATAACTTAGAAATATGTTGGGGGCCTTCGTGTCATATAGGAGGAGCTTCTGATTTACAACAAACAGCTTTGAAAAAATTAGATCTTGAGAACCAAGGAGATACCAAAGACGGAAAATTTTCATTAAAATTTAATACGTGTTTGGGAGCATGTCCTCAAGCACCTCTAATCAGTGTGAATCATAAACTTTATGGGAAAATGGATACAAAAAAATTATCAAAAATGATGGATGAATTGGATTGAGTTACGAAAGTCTAAAAAACGATAGTGATATAAGATGGTCTGAACTAAACAGCGGGAATGTCCCTTGGGTCAGAGTAAGTGATGCAATGTGTTGTGGCTCTTCATTAGGCTCAGAAGAGATTATAGAAATTTTAAACGATTATAGTAAAAAAAATAATATTCAAATGAATATTGATACAGTTGGATGTCATGGTATTTGCTATGCAGGTACGATTATTGATGTATTGATAAAAGATAAACCTAGAATATTTTGGGGTTATGTAACTACAGAAAATGTTGAGATTATAATTGATAGTTATTTAAACAAAAAAAAGATAATTAAAAATAATTTGCTTGGATCTTTAGGTGATCAAGCAATTAAAGATGTACCTAAATTTTCTGATTTACCAGGAATACAATATCAAAAAAGAATAGCCCTTAGAAATTCTGGTAATATTGCTTTCAATGACATTCATCAATATATTGCTAACGGAGGTTTTTCAGGATTGAATAAGGCGCTGAGTTCTATGAGTTCTGAAGAAGTTATTAATGAAGTTAAAAATTCTGGATTAAGAGGAAGAGGGGGAGCTGCATTTCCTACAGGTGTTAAATGGAGTTTTATGGCTAACTCAAAAGGTAAAAAATATATCTTATGTAATTGTGAAGAGGGAGATCCTGGAGCATTTAATGATAAAGGTATATTAGAAAGTGATCCTTTTACGCTTATTGAAGGGATGATTATTGCTGGTTTTGCTACTAATTCCACAAATGGTTATGTTTTTATAAGACATGGTCATGAAGGTCCAATTATTAGAACTGAAGAAGCAATTAAACAAGCTTATGAAAATGGATTGTTAGGTGAAAATATTTTAGATTCCGGTTTTTCGTTTGATATTGAAGTGTCTTTGACAGGTGATTCTTATGTAGCAGGTGAAGAAACAGCATTAATGGAATCAATTGAAGGAAAAAGTTCTAGACCTCGGTCTAGACCCCCTTTTCCTGCTGCTTACGGCGTATGGGGTAGGCCTAGTACAATCAATAATGTTAAATCACTGTCATATGTTGCTGAAATTATCAGAAATGGCAGTGAATGGTTTAAGTCTACTGGTACAGAAAGTAGTTCTGGTACAGCTATAGTTTGTTTATCTGGTGATATACAAAATCCTGGAATGTATGAGGTTGAGATGGGTTTGTCTATTGGAGATGTTATTGAAAAATTAGGCGGAGGTATACCAAATGGTAGAAAACTTAAAATGCTACAAACAGGAGGCCCCTTAGGAGGAGTTTTAGGATCTGATAGTTTGAAAGTGAAAATTGACTTTGATGAAATGGCTAAAGCAGGAGCAATTTTAGGTTCAGGAGGAATTATTGTAGTAGACGATAGAACTTGCGCAGTTGATTTAACTAAATCACTAGTAGCTTTTTGCCAATACGAATCTTGTGGTAAATGTTTCCCTTGCAGATTAGGCATGACTCATCTTCTAGAAATTGTTGAAAAAATCTCTAAAGGAGACGGTGTTATTGAAGACTTGGCGCTTATGAATAAAATTGGTAAAAATATGCAAGCAGGATCCTTGTGCGGACACGGACAATTAGGTTATAACCCTATAAGCTCGGCATTAAAACATTTTCAGAAGGATTTTGAGGAATGTATGAGTGGAAATTGTCCTACAGGTAGTTGTAAAAGTAGAAATATAGTGTTTCCAGTAAATACTCGTCCTAATGCGTGGCAAGTTAAATCTGGACAAGTTTATCAGGGGAAGATAAAGCAGGTGGTTAATGATAGAAAATAATATTGATACAGTAGATATAACTATTGATGGGAAAAAAATAAAAGCTGGTAAGGGGAAAAACATACTTCAAGCTGCTATGGATGCCGGAATGTATATTCCTTATTTATGTTATTACCCAGGCATGAAATCATACGGAGCATGCAGGATGTGTGTAGTTGAAGTAGAAGGTGGGAGAGGAATGCCAGCATCTTGCACAACACCTGTAGCAGATGGAATGAAAATTAATACGCAAACGGATGAGTTGGTTGATTTGAGAAAAGGTATTATGGAGTTACTTTTGTCAGAACATCCACACGGATGTTTAACTTGTCATAGAATTGATTTGTGTGGTCCAAGTGATATTTGTCTTAGGCATGTGTCAGTAAATGATAGATGTATTACTTGTCCCAAAAATGAAAGATGTGAATTGAAAGACACGGTTAGAAGTTTAGATATGGAAATGAATAGCCCTCTAACCTATAACTACAGAGGAGAACATGTTAAAAATGATGATCCATTATGGGATATGGACATGAATTTATGTATAGTTTGTGCTAGATGTGTAAGAGTTTGTTCTGAAGTAAGAGTTGATAATGCTTTGACTGTAAAAGAGAGAGCAGGTAAAGTGATAATTGGAACTTCTATGGGTGATAGCTTAATAGATGCAGGATGTGAATTTTGCGGAGCTTGTTTAGATGTTTGTCCTACCGGAGCTATAGTTGAAAGAGATTACAAATGGGAAAAAGCAGAAAATAAAACGACTTCCGTATGCAATTATTGCCCTGTAGGATGTACTGTTGATTTGGAAACAAATTCAAGAGAAAAGTTAGTTAGAATTGGAAGTAACCTGTCTGGACCGTCTAATAAAGGCCAAACCTGTTTTAGAGGTAAATTTGGATTTGATTTTGTGAATTCTAAATCAAAAATATTTTACGCTATGGCAAGAAAGAATAAAATTTTAGTAAAATCGACTATTGCTGAAAATATGGAAGCTATATCTGAGTTGATCAAAAATACAGATTCTCGAAAATATGCAATGATTATTGATTCAAACTTAACTAATGAGGATATGTATTTAGCAAACAAATTTGGTTCCCAAATTGTCGGATCAAACAATATTATTTCTAATGCAGATATTGATAGTGGACTGAGATACAAATTAACTGAAACATTAGGCTATTCTTCTGCAACAAATACGGTTCAAGATCTTAAAAATTCTAACTCTTATCTAGTAGTATCTTCCAATGTGACAGAAAATCATAATGTTTTATCTTTACCTATGAAGCAATCTATTGATTCCGGAAATGCAAAAATGGTAGTAATCGATCAAAGAGAAACTGAAATGACAAAGTTTGCCACGTTATGGCTTAATCCATACCCAGGTACAGAAGCATATCTAGTTGGAGGAATTATAAGATCCATCATTGATCAAGCTTTAGAAAATAAAGATTTTGTGGAAAACAACTGTGATAATTATTCTGAATTCAGAAATTCAATATGGAAATTTGATTTAATAAAAGTATCTGCTATTACAGGCATAAGCACAGAAGATATTAGTGATGCAGTTAATATTCTTACAAATGGTCCTATGGCAACAATTTATTCAAATGACACTATAAAATCTGAGAATTTGGAAGAATTAGTAAAATTACTTGTAGATTTGAGTCTTATCACAGGAAATATTGGTATTAGTGGTGGAGGGATATATCCTCTTTATCGTGGATCAAACTCTCAGGGAGCAACTGATCTAGGACTTACTACTGTTGTTAATAATCCTACTGATTTGGATATTATTGATAACAGAGATATATCATATTCCAAAATATTGGGTAGGATAAAAGAAAATAAAATTGAAGTATTGCATTTGGTTGGTGATTTTAATGAATCATATAATGATGAGTTATTTGAAATCTTAAGTAATGCAACTAATAATATGAAAATTATTTCCCATAAATCTTTATCTCATTCTAGTAGAAAAGAAGTATCTGACTATATACTCCCGGCAACAACTTTTGCAGAATCTGAAGGGACAAAAACAAATATTGAAAGAAGAATTCAATTGTTAGATGTCGCTATAATGCCTAAGTATGATCAAACACAAGTTTATAAATCAATACAGAATCTTTCATCATACTTTGGTGATCAAAAATTGAAAAATAATAAAATACAAAATATATTTGATGATATTTCTGAATCTGTTCCAATGTATAAAAATTTCAATTTTAAGTTCTTAAAATCTAATAAGAAAAATACATGGCCTATTCATCAAAATAATACTAATAATATTTTGTACTCCATGAAAATGAATGCAACAAATCAGAAGTTTAAATTACAAATCCCTAAACTTAAAGATTCAGATTTTAAACAAAATGGATATTATCTAGCTATGGGAAGAGTTTTGAATAAATCACAATTTACAATAACTCATAAACCTAAAGATCAATCAACGTTTAAACAATTGCACAATTTATCTATTCACCCAGATGATGCTATAAAACACAAATTGAAACAAAATCAAAAAATTAAATTGCTTTCTGATAATATGTCAAAACCTCTAGATTGTATTGTTATAACAAATGGAAGAACCAAAAATGTATTTAGTATTACTACGTTATTTGGGAATATGATTAAAACACTTGATGAAACAAAATCAGATTTAAAATATTATTCAGTTCCTAATTTAGATCTTGTGTCTGTCAAAATAAAAAAATAAACTATAAATATAATTTATTTTTTTTAATATTATGAATACTAATTTCCCTGCTAAAAAAAAATTACTTGAAACAGAGATTGTCAAAATAGACTATTTAAGTGATTTGATGATTAAGGTTTGGATTAAAAAGCCTGATGAATATAACTTTAAACCTGGTCAATATTGTACATTAGGTGTAAACGGAATCGAGAGAGCTTATTCTATTGCATCAGCTCCTTCTGAAGAATTGATTGAGTTATTTATAGAATTGGTTGAAGAAGAAGAAGGTGGTATTCTTACACCTGTTATTTGGAATATGAAAAAAGGTGATATTTTTACAATGAGACCTAAAGCGAAAGGAATATTTCAAATAAAAGATAAAACCCTTAATAATTACCTATTAATAAGTACAGTAACCGGAGTTGTTCCATATGTTAGTTTTGCAAGAACGTATTTAGAAAACAATGATTCAGACATGAAATTTCATATTCTTCAAGGATCAAGCTATGTTGATGAATTTGGGTATTTTGAAGAGTTAAATGAATTGGCAAATATTCACAAAAACAATCTTAAATATGTTCCGACTATTAGTAGACCTGATGAATCTAGAAATAAATCATGGAAAGGATCAGTTGGTAGAGTTAATATGATAGTAGATAAATATGTGTTAGATAATAATTTAAAACCTGATAATACAATTGTTTTTGCATGTGGCAATCCTGATATGATTATTGATATACAAAGAAATTTAGAGGATAAGAAAGGATTCCAAGTTATTGAGGAACGTTTTTGGAAATAAATGAGTAGTAATATGACTCCTGCTTGGAAACAGTATATTAATATAAAAAAGAATTATACTGATGTAGTTTTGTTGTTTAGGATGGGAGATTTTTATGAAGCTTTTGACAATGACGCTCATATTCTAGCTGATATTCTACAAATCACACTCACTAAAAAAGAATTTGGAAAAAATCAAAAACATCCTCTTGCAGGATTCCCTTTTCATTCATTGAATCAACATTTATCTACTTTGGTTAAAAATAACATTAAAGTTGCGATTTGCGAACAAACAAGTGATGATGTGAATTCTAAGGGTATAATTGAGAGGGAAGTTGTAAGAGTTGTAAGCCCAGGGACAGTATACGAAGAACATTTACTCGACACACAAAGTAATAATTATCTTACAAGTTTGTATATTTTAGATGAAATAATTGGGATATCTTATATAGACGTATCTACAGGGGAACTAAAAGTTTCCAAATTGAATAAAGAGTCAATATCATCTGAGTTGGCAAGGCTTAATTCAGCTGAGATATTATTGAATTATTCAGATAATAACTTATTTGAAAATTTTAATACTGCGATTTTAGATAATGAAGAATTTGTAGATTTTAATTTTGAAATAAGTGTTGCTCAAAATCTAGATAAAATAGTCAGCGAAACATGGTTTCTTGAAAAAGATGTAGCAACAAAATCTTTTATTGGTTTGTTAAATTATTTGAATAAAAATAAATTGTTAGCAAATATAAATTTTGGGAACACAAGGTATTATCAAGTTTCTGATTATATGTTTATAGACCCTCAAACAAGAAAGAATCTCAGTTTGTTTCCTTCCAAATCTAATTCTTTTTCTCTATTTAAAACTTTAAATAGTACACAAACACCTATGGGAGCAAGGCTACTTAAACATTATATTGGGCAGCCATTAATAAATTTAAATAAAATCACTAATAGACAAGAAATAGTTGAATGGTTTTATGTCAATAATACTGTTACCAAAGAATATAGAATGAAAATTAGTAAATTGTCTGATATTGAACGATTAGTATCTAAAATATCTAATTCTAACCCTGAACCAATTGATTTGATTTCTTTAGCTCAAAGTATAAAAATTTTAAATGAAAGTGTATCTTATTTGTCATCTGAATCAACAAATAAAAATATAAACAAACTAGTTTCAATATTTCCAGACATCACAGATGTTATAAATTTAGTAGAAGAAAATTTTAATATGGACTACTCTGGCAAATTAGGTGATGGGACTCTTATAAAAAAAAATGTGTCCAAAGAATTAGATGATTATATTTATGCATTGAACAATTCCAAAACTTTACTTTCAGAACTAGAATCACAAGAAAGAAAAAATACAAAAATTAAAAATCTAAGAATTAGATTCAATAAAATATTTGGATACTATTTTGAAGTTACCAAATCACAAATAGAAAATGTTCCCGAATATTTTATAAGAAAACAAACCCTTGTTAATGCCGAACGTTTTTTTACTGAAGAATTAAAAGAATTAGAAACTAAAATTAGTATTTCCATAGATTTAGTATCTGAACTTGAAAGAAAAATTTTCAAAGATGTATGTGATTTTATTATTTCACAAGCATCTTTGATTTTATATTCATCAGAAATTTTATCCAAATTAGACGTATTATCAAATTTTGCCATGATTTCAATTGAAAATAACTATATTAAACCCAAAATTGATGAATCTATAAAATTGAATATTAAACAATCTAGACATCCTATGGTTGAAGAGATAATTGAATCTGGAAAATTTGTATCCAATGATGTTATGATCGACGATTTAAGACAACAGATAATTTTACTTACAGGCCCTAACATGTCAGGTAAATCAACATATATCAGACAGGTAGGTATTTTAACCTTGATGGCTCAGATTGGATGTTATATCCCTGCAAAATCTGCTGAAATTGGAATTGTTGATCGAATATTTACAAGAGTGGGATTAGAAGATGATTTGTCTGAAGGAAGATCAACATTTATGACAGAAATGTTAGAAACAGCTGTCATATTAAAGGAAGCCACAAATAAATCTTTAATCATTCTTGATGAAATTGGAAGAGGTACTAGTACTTATGACGGATTAGCAATTGCAATGTCAGTAGCAGAGTTTATTCATGAAGATAACAACGTGAAATCAAGAACATTATTTGCTACGCATTTTCATGAAATGACTTCTTTAGAATCAGATTTTAATAGGATTAAAAATTACCACGTTAGTGTTATAGAGGATGGCCAGAGAGTTGTATTTTTACACAATATAAAAAGAGGTATTTCAGAGAGAAGTTATGGAATCTATGTTGCTGAATTAGCAGGTATGCCTACTCAAGTTATTCATAAATCAAAATTATTATTATCCAACTTTGAATCAAATTCTAACTTTGAATCTAAAAATATTTCTGCACAATTACCACTGAATTTAACTGACAATAATTATGATGACGTTAAAGAATTAATAAATACTATTGATACTAATGAAATTACACCTTTAGATGCATTAATTAAGCTTTCTGAAATTAAAGAAAAATTCAAAGAAAAATAATCAAACATATAACTTGATTTCAATTGCAATTAAGCCATATATCATTTTCAATTAAATAATTAACTTCTTTTTTTAACTAACTAATGTTAAACATTAATGATAATTTAAATAATTTTAAAAATGGGCAATCATATAGATATCTAGAAGATAAATTTAATATTTTAGAATCATTATACTTAGTAAATCCACGTATTAGCTTTGAAACGTTTATAGATCAAAACAATCCTGAAATAATTGATTATCTTAATCTAATAAATTTTTCGTATTTTGATAATTATTCAGTAATTTCGGATAGAAATTTTTCGGAAAATTTAAAATTATATATAGAAAATAACTTTATTTTGTTTAATCATAATTTCACTTCTGAAAATGTATTAACTGAATTGAAAATAATGTGGACAGTCTTGATGAGTTGTAATTTTTTAAATTCTCCATCAGATAAAATGAAAAAAAATTTGTTAAAAATGTTTAATCATTTTGTGGAAACTAAATCTATAAACTTAATAACTCCAGCTTTGAATTTCAAACCTTATCACATTGCTGAATTGTTATCTGATTTTGATAATGATTATTTATTTATCAAAACATTAAAATTGTATGTAAATGATATTTTAAATAACTACGATAAAGCCCTTCCGGGAATTAAATTTGAGTTCGATATCAATTTTAATACCATAACTAGAGTTAATAAACATCCTCAATTGATTCATTTTTTGTGGAACGATTTTGTTAGTTCAATAACAAATAACACAAATTATAGATTGTGTAAAAATTGTAATGATTTGTTTAGTACTAAAAGTGATCGGAAAATATTTTGTAATTATATTTGTAAAAATAGAAAAAGTTCTTCCGATGCTTACAATAGATATAAAAAAAGAAATTTTATACAATTAACTTCTAAGCCTGGTTTAACCAATAATGCTAAACCTTACAAAATTATAACAAAGTAACCTCGTGAAATAATTGAAACAAAAACATATACTCATAGCTGTATTAATAGTTTTTTTATGGGGATTTAATTTTGTAGCACTTAAAGTCACTGTTAATTCCCTCCCACCAGTTTTTGCAGCAGCTTTAAGATTTTTAATATTATCTTTTCCATGGATATTTTTTGTTAAAAAACCCAAAATATCTAAGATTGAATTTATTTCCATACCTTTGTCACTAGGAGTATTTCAATATAGTCTTTTGTATTACGGAATGAGTTTAGGTTTGTCAGCGGGGTTAAGTGCAGTTATTTTGCAAACTCAATCTTTTTTTTCAGTAATAATTTCTTCATTATTTATGAATGAAAGCATAAAAATAAAAGAAATAATCGGATTGATCGTTGGTGCCTTAGGTGTTTTACTTTTATTTGTTTTTAACGATGGAGATTTCAAATTCGAGTCAATTATTATAATATTACTTGCTGCAGTTTCGTGGGGAATTGCGAATGTCCAGCTCAAAAATTTAGGAAATATAAATATGGTATCTTTTTTAATATGGATATCTCCTATTGCTGCTATTTTACTATTTTTCATTTCGTTTTATTTAGAATTCGATCAAATTAAATCAATTTCTATTACCGATATTCATATTAGTGTTCTATTATCAATTTTATATACTGCTTGTATATCTACATTGTTGGGGTTTTCTTTGTGGCAATATTTGTTAAATAAATACAATTCTGTGAAAGTAACACCTTTTGGACTCTTAGTGCCTGTAACAGGATCTATATTTGGTTTTATTATTTTGAATGAAATATTAGAAATTTATCAATTAATTTCAGGAATCATCATTATTTCAGGAATCATTATGATTACGTATAAAAAAACGTGATTTTTATTTTGCTTTACTTGGAATTATTTTACTAGGCCACCAATTCTTTTGTCCCAATAATTTTACAATGGCCGGAACTAATAAAGTTCTTGTTATAAAAGTATCAATTATTACACCAATTGCTACGGCAAATCCGAGTTGAAATAAATCAGTTAATGGCAGTACCATCAGTGCAGAAAAAGTACCTGCTAATATTATTCCAGCTGAAGTAATCACTCCTCCTGTTTGAGACACAGCAATACGAGTTGCTTCGGATAGTTCGTGTATTTTTGCTTCTTCTTTGATTCTACTCATTAAGTAAATATTATAATCAACCCCTAATGCATTTAGAAATACAAATAAGAAAAATGGTAATCCAGCGGTATAGGCAGGTTGGTCAAATATATAATTGAAAGCGAGGAGAGATATGCCTATCGTGGAAAAATAAGTAAATATTATTGTTGCGCAAAGATATATTGGTGCTACTACTGATCTTAATAGAACTAATAATACTAACCCTATTGCTAATAAAATTATTGGAAGTACAACTAATTGATCTCTATTAACTGCCTCTCTTGTGTCGTACTGTACAGCTGTTTCTCCGCCAACGTACAATTTTGATAAATCAATCCCTATTTTATTGGCTTCTGTAGAGATATATTTTCTTATTTGCGGAATGAGGTCCATTCCCTTTTCATTATATGGGTTCTCGTTGAGAACAAGTTCTAATTTTGAAATAGAATTATCCGGAGATGAATAGTTAGCTACTTTAGATGCAATTGGTAAATTTTGAGGATCTTTAGAATTAATGTACCGTGCTATTTGATCTGCCCCTCCAATTGGCGAGTTTATACCAAATGGTCTTGTTTGACTTGATATTCTATTCACTCCTGGAGCGTTAATTAATATTTTAGAAAGTGTATCTATTTTTTCAAGATTTGAATTCTCAAGAGCAGCATTTTTAGATTCGAAATCAACATAAATCTCCACAGGAGCTAATTCACCTGGATTAAATCCAGTTCTTAATAATTCAAAACTTTTAACAGAATCAGCATTGTTTGGAAGACTTGCTAATTGGTCATAAGTTGGCTTCGCTCCTATTAGCCCTGTAAACATAAGAAAAAGAATTGACGATGTAATAAGAAGAGTAGTTACAGGTTTTGTTATAACCCATTTTGCCACTTTAGAGTAGATTGTCTCTGATGGTTTTGTTGATTTTTTATTTTTACCAATTACGAAATAATATGATAATTCAAATAATCCAATAACCGCATAGAATGGGAAAAGAATTGAAGCTATTAATTTTGATCTCCATGAGTAATCAACAGGGAAAAATGTAAATTTACCCATTATGCACATAAGCGAAGGCACAAGAGTTAAAGCTGCAATAAGCATCATTAATACTGCGATACCAATAACAGGCCCGAGCGATTGATAAGATTTCAATATACATAACAGCAAAATAGATGAAGCTATTATTATTGTTAGAGCTGCAGAAGCAACAGCGCCTCCTACTCCTTTCATAGTTTTTTTCATAGCTTCGTGTTTGTCTTTTGTTTTAGTTAATTCTTCTCTGAATCTTGATGAAATGAAAAGACAATAATCTGTGCCTGACCCAAACAAAACAACTGTCATTATTCCAGTTGATTGGCCATTTATTCGTAAAAAATCTCCTGTTCCCTGATCTATCCAAGCAATCACTCCCTGTGATACTTGAAAGACTAAACCTACAGAAATTAAAGGGAGCAAGGCAGTAACTGGTGATTTGTATATTAACAAAAGAAGAACAAGAACAAGTACTACAGTAACAATAAGCAACAAACCGTCTATTGAGCTAAATACCTCTATTAAATCAGCTAATAAACCTCCCGGACCTCCAACAAGTACTTCTAAATTATTTTCTTTTTCTAATTCGTTACTTATTAATGTTCGCAATTTCCTTAATTCACCGGGATATTCATCGGCAAAAGGGGGAATGTTCAAGTTAACTATCATTGTCATAGTATTTTCAGAGGGAGACACAAATTCACTTTTAGCTTGAGGTAAAGTAAATACAGAAACTATATTTTTAAGATTTAGAGAAGTGTCTGATTTGATTTTGTTTTCTAATTCTGATAATTTTTGTATCTCAGCAGGCGTGAATTCCGCTTTATTTTTAGTTTGAGCAACAATTATACTTGGAGCTTCTATAGAGCCTGTGTTGTATCTTTCTTCTACTAGCCTAGCAGCTTTGGTTGATTCTGCACTTTCCGGAAGAAAATCTGTTTGATTTACACTTTCTGTAAGTTGAGGCGCAAAAGGGAGTATTAAACCTGAAACTAATATCCATGTAGCAAGAACAATCCATTTACCAATTCGGGAGCTAGAGAAATTTGTTATTAAATTAATTATAATATTTACCTATAAGTTTAAAAATAATTCTTTCACAAAAGATCTATTTTATCAATATATGTTACAAATGCTAAATATAAATAAATTTCAAATAAATTATAAAAATTTAATTTTTGTGATTATTTTAATTTTTATAATTGATGTTCAACATATTGAGGCACATAAACCATTTTTCCCACCTGAATCAAATTCGAAAGAACAAGCTTTATATATCAATCAACCAAATATTTCACAAGTTTTTTATTTTACATTGTCAGAGCAAAAAAAAGAATTTTGGTTTGAATTATCTCTGGTTAAAGGACATAATTTAATACTAGATTTAGGAGCTCCTAAATTTGAAGATTATAAAAGTAAATATCCAAATTTATATTTGTATTACCAAAATGAAAAAGATTTTATCGAAATTTTATCTTACACAAGCGATAATAAATGGGGATTGTCAGAATTTCACGAGCCATTTACTAATACTTATTCATGGGTATATGTTAAAGATAGATTTTCAATAGAAAAGGAAGGAACATATTTTGTTAGAGTTACATCTGAATATGTAACTGATTTTAAATTATGGTTTGCTACAGGAATTATTGAAGATTTTGGGATTTCTGATTTAGCTAATTTTGCGGGAACAAGAAATAAAGTTCGTGACTTTCATTCTGATACTAACGATTCCGATGATATTAATATTAGTTTGACTGACATGCCTGCTAGCCTAGAGAATACAAATGATTTTATAGGAATCATAAAAACTAATAAGTTAGTTATATATGTTTTAATTTTAATCATTTTTATAATAGTATTATTTTTATATATAAATAGAAAATTGAAACAAAGACTTAGGTGATGAAATGAAATTAAAAGTAGGTGATAAAGCTCCTGATTTTAAATTGAAAGATACAAATGGAAATCTAGTAGAATTAAATGATTTCAAGGGAGGAAAATTAGTTTTATATTTTTATCCAAAAGATGACACTCCTGGGTGTACTATTGAAGCGTGTGAAATCAGAGATAATTATTCTGTATTTAATGATAATAATATTTCAATATATGGTATCAGTTCTGATGACGAACAATCCCATCAAGCATTTACAAAAAAATTTAATTTACCATTTCCTCTTCTTTCCGATATAGAACGGATTATGTGTAAAAATTATGATGTGTTATATAAGGCAGACGTGGAAGGAGTGGAAGTTGAAAGAATATACCGAATCACATTTGTTATTGATGAGAATGGATATATTTCTAAAATTTGGAATCCAGTAGATCCAAATGGACATGCAGATCAAATAATTAAATTTTTGGATCTATGATTTTTTAAAGTTCAAATGTCAAAATTAAATAAACATAAACCTATTAGAATATTATGGATTTTATTGGGGAGTATTTCTGTGGTACTGGGTGTAATTGGAATATTTGTACCAGGTTGGCCAACAACAATTTTTTTGATTATAGCTTCGTATTTTTATATCAGAAGTTCAGAAAAACTATATTTGTGGTTAATTAATAATAGATTACTGGGAATATATATTAAAAATTATTTGTCCGGAAAAGGAATGCCCTTAAAAGCTAAATTAATATCTATTTCTATAATGTGGATATTCGGTTTACTTTCAATAACAATTTGGATACCAGCGACATTGTTATTAGTAAAAATTGTTGTTTTATTTTTATTGGTTATAGGTACTTTCTTTATATTAAGAGTTAAGACTTCAAATTGATTATATTAAAAACCTACTGAAGCGGCATATAAAACTGCTAATACAATAACTGGAACCCCAATTAGCATGAATGATTTAAACATAACGAGAATTTTTGTATTATTAAAATTAATAATACAATAATAACAAAAGAGGGGTCACATGAATATTTCTAAAGAAGAATTAAAAAAGAAAGTATCTGAAGAAATTGATAATAATAAAGATAAATTAATAAATTTTTCAAAAGATATAGCAGAAAATGCTGAAACGGGTTACAGGGAGATTAAAACATCTACCAAAGTAAAAGAGATATTTAAAAGCCTGAATTTAGGATACACAGATGGCCACGCTATTACTGGAGTTAAATCTGAACCAATAAAAGGAAGATCTGATGGTCCAACAATAGCAGTTATAGGTGAATTAGATGGATTAATAGTTAAAGATCATCCTTTGGCAGATTTAAAAACAAGTGCAGTTCATGCATGTGGGCATAACTGCCAACTTGGATCAATGGTTGGTGTAGGATTGGGTCTTATTAATAGTGGAGCAAGTCAATATTTAAATGGGAATGTAGTATTGTTTGCAGTTCCTGCTGAAGAAACTATTGAGAATGAATTTAGAATAAATTTAATAGACGAAGGTAAATTGGGATTTATGTCAGGCAAACAAGAATTAATTAGAATAGGTTCTTTTGACAATATTGATTCAGCAATGTTAAGCCATGCTACTACAAATCCAGAAGATAAAGATTTATCTGTAGGAGGCACTTCTCTAGGACATGTGGTGAAATATGTTGAATTTCATGGTAGAGCTTCTCATGCAGCAGGTGCTCCTTATGCAGGAGTAAATGCTCTCAAGGCTGCAAATATAGCAATGATGGCTATGGATTTACAGCGAGAATCATTTAAAGATGAGGATAAAATTAGAGTTCACGGAATATTGACAGAAGGTGGTACTGCAACTAATTCTATACCTTCAATAGTCAAATTAGAATGGAGAATTAGAGGTCGAACAATAGATATAGTTAACGAAGTTAATGAAAAAATCGACAGATCATTAAAAGCGGGTGCGATGGCAATGGGTGCAAATGTAAGAATCAGATCTATTGCGGGAAATTTACCTATGTTACAAAATAAGGATATTAATGATATTTACGCTAAAAATGCGCATCAAGTAGTTGGGGAGGATAATGTAAAAGTTCATCCTGATGATCAATCCGGAGGATCTACTGACATGGGTGACCTTAGTCAAATAATGCCAATTATTCATCCAAGGAGTGGCGGTGCAATAGGAGTCGGGCATGGTAACGATTATTATATTGATGATTATTATAAATCTGTGATTAACCCTGCTAAATCTATGGCAATGACTGTTATTGATTTATTATGGCCAGAAGAAAATAGATTAAAAGAAATTATGAATACTCACAATCCTAATTACACTAAAGATCAGTATATAAATTTACAAGAAAAAAGAATGGGTAATGAGTTTCATGAATTTATGAAATCTTGATATTTGCTAAATATTTGAAATTTATAATACTATTCATATGGACATCATAATTCCATCACCTCCTTTTATTAGAGGCTAGTATAATATTTACTAGCCTCTATTATTTTTAGATCTACTTATATGAATTTAAACAAAAAGATTTTAAGCATAATTATTTTTTTATTTTTAGCTTGTTCAGCTAATGAAAATTTAGTTAATCATGATCCTAATTCAGAAATGTACAAATTAATGGCCAAAGAAGATTTATCTAATACAGATTTAAACGAAAAATACAATTTCATTAAGAATAAAAATGATTTGAAAAAAAATAAAGCTGAAAAAGAGTTTTATGATAAATATAAAACTAATGATTTTAAAAAGATTTATGAAACAAGGCCATATACTTTGATTTATTTATGGGAAGAATCCTGAGCAACATGCAGATCTGCAAAATCCTCGGTGAGAGATTTGGAAAATATTATTAACAAAGATGTTCCTATCTTGTATTCTATGCAAATAAGTAAAACAGATTTAGGTATGGCTTTTGCAAAGTATTTTAATAACACAACAGTTCCTTCTACTTATCTTGTAAATGATAATTTAGAAATTATAGATCATAAAAATATTACACCAGACAAATGGTTTTATGCGCAAGTGAATAAAGATTTGGTTAACAAATTATTAGCAAAGGATTAAAAAAATCCAAAAAAAAAGCCAGCTATTTAAGCTGACGTGAGACTATTATAACAGACTTAAAACAGACTTGTCAACCCCCTCCCTTCATAGAGTGTTTAAAACCATAAAAAAAATTATAATGATTCCCATGTTCCATCTATCACTCTCCATAAATACCATGAGAATATTGTTCTGTATGGTTTCCAGTTTTTTGACTCATTAATCATTTGTTTTTCAGTATGCTCTTTTCCATAAAGAATGTTAAAACCTTTGCGTATAGCTAAATCACCAACTGGAAAAATATCAGGCCTGCCTAGTGAAAATATTAAAATCATATCAATTGTCCAGGGACCTACTCCTTTGATTGAGATTAATTGTTTTTTTAAATCGCTGTCATTCATAGAACTTAAGTCTTCATTTGTATACTTTGTTTCAATAAAAAATTGAGATGTTGATCTTATATATTCAATTTTTTGTTTAGAAAGACCGACAGATTTTAAATTCACCTCATCTTCGGATAAAATTGCATCGGGTGTTATTATATTTTCTGAGAATAAATTTTGAAATTTCTTATGCACACTTAAAGCTGCTTGAGTGCTAATTTGCTGAGATATAATTGATCTGATTAGCGATAGAAAAATATCTTTTGATCCACGATCTAAATTTGGAGTTCCATATTGCCTATATAATTTTTGCATAACCGGGTAATTGCCAGAAAGATAGTTAATTCCATTTAGTAATTCTTGTTTGTTAAATAAATTTATCATTTTTTTAAATTTTCATAGTATTGTTTGATTTCATTTTCACTAGCTAACTGTAACTCTTTTGATTTAAGAGTGTTTAGTTTGAAAGGCCCATATTCAGTTCGTTTTAATTTTATTATATTTAACTTCAAGTAAGACATTATATTTCTTATTTCTCTATTTTTACCTTCTACAAGAGTTAGTTTTAATTTGGTTGTTTTTTTCTGTGTATTTATTATTTGATATGAGAAAGGTTTGTATTTTATATTTTGAATCATTACACCTTTGCTTATTTTCGCCAACTCTTCTTCTTTGAATATTCCGTTTATTGTTACTTCATATACTCTTTTAAATTTATTTTTAGGTAATTCTAAATTTCTTGTTATTTCACCATTAGACGCTAATATCAACAGTCCTTCAGAAAAATAATCTAATCTTCCTGCAGTTTTGTAGTTTCTATATTGTTTGTCAATAATGTCGAAAATAATTGGTTTATTATTTTGCTTTTTATTCGAAGTTATATATTTAACAGGTTTATGGAATTTTAGTATAGATATCTTATTTGTGTGTTCAATTAACTTGTTATCAAGCTGAATATTGTCATTTTCTCCTACAAAAGTAATTGGCGAATCAATGATTGATCCGTTGACTTTTATTCTATTTTGTTTGATGTATCTTTCAATTTCTCTTCTTGATCCGATATTTTGGGATGCCAAATATTTAGCTATTCTCAAATTAACTCCATAATACTTTTTCTCCAATTATATATGGATCTTTTGCTCCAGTGATATGCCTTGTATCTACTTTTATTTTGAAATAATTAGATGCTGCCAACATCGCAAAAGCATAAGCTTCTTTATATTTTGGATCTATTCCTTTTTTTGCTATAGACAATATTTTGAATTTTGGAAGTAGTTCAGAAAGATTAGTCATAATTGCTTTGTTTTTTATACCTCCTCCTGAAACATAAATGGATGTATTTTTACTTTTATCATTTGCTTTCACATTTAAAGATATACTCAATGAAGTGAAATAAGCTAAATTTGCTAAGTTGTTTTCATGTGAATCAAAATTATTTATATTTTTATCTAACCACTCTTCTCCAAACAGTGCTTTGTCTGCACTTTTTGGAGGAGAGTCCAATATGAATTTTTCATCATGTATCCATTTATTTACCAGATTAATATCAATATTTCCATTTAGCGCCATTATGCCATTCACATCATATTTTTGAGATAAAAAACGTAAACAATAAAGATCTGACAAAGACATTCCGGGGCCTGTATCAAAACCCGAAATTTTTTTATCTTTATTTATAATAGTAATATTTGATATGCCACCGATATTGAGAGTGATAACATTTTCTTTCAAATCATTAAAAATCCAATTATCTACAATTGGCATTAATGGGGCTCCTTGACCATGGTTAATAATGTCTTTTGTTCTAAAATTATGAATTACAGGAACTTTAAGTTTTTTTGATATGTATAATGGCTCACCTATTTGGATACTTGCATTTTTTCCTTTGTGATAAATAGTCTGCCCGTGAATCCCTATCATATCTATTTTAAATTTATTTTTTACCACCCAATTATTAATTTCAGTAGCCCATAATTTCCCTAAACTCATATGATATTGTGCTATATTATCAATTGAAGATGAGTTTATTTGTAATAAAGATTTACTAAATTTTTCAGAATATTCTATATATTGGGTTTTAACTATTTTCGCAACAGGTATTCCATTTAATAAGCTGCATTGAATTAAACATAAGTCCATGCCATCACATGATGTTCCTGTCATTAATCCAATTATATTAATTTTATTCATATCTATATAATTTTATATAAAAACCCTTGGTTAGCATCAAGTAATTGATCAGCATTTTTGTAGTCAATGTTTTTAATATGCATTACTATTGCATGCTTGATTTTATAATTTGATTTTTCAAAAAGTGTTGTGGCAAATTTTGTGTCAGTATTTGTTATTTTACTAATTATATCAATTGATCTTTTAATTAATTTTTTATTTAGAGGTTTTACATTGACCATGTAATTTTTATAAGTTTTTCCAGATTTGATCATTGAAATAGTTGTAACTAGATTTAGTAATTGCTTGGTTAAAGTACCAGATAACATTCTTGTTGAACCTAAGATTTTTTCGTATATTACCCCAAGTTGAATGTTTATATCATAATTATTTTGTGATTGATTAGATATCAAACAAGTTTTGATTTTTTTGTTTTTACTATTATTTAAAGCTGCTATTGTAAATGGAGTTGTTCCGCTAGCACTAATTCCTATAACAAGATCGTCAGATCTTAAGCCGTGTGTATTTAGTTGATTTATTCCGTCTGTTAACGAATCCTCTGAACCTTCAACAGAGTGAGTCATTGCATCCATTCCACCTGCAATAATGCCTAAGAATGAATTGTCACCAAAAGTAGGATAAACTTCTGATGATTCTATCACTCCTAATCTGCCGCTTGTCCCTGAACCAATTAAAAATATTTTATTTTTGTTTTGTATCCTATTTGAGCATTCAATTATTAATTTCTCTATTTCAGATTTATTATTGTTTATTACATCTTTAAAATTTATTTCTTGTATTACAAATTCGTCAATCAATTCATTTATAGATGAGTTGTCATAATCTTTGGACATATTTTTTGCATTATATATTTAATGTATTATTATCATACATATATATTAACTGGAGAAAAAGTAATGACTATTTTAAAACCTATATCTGAAAACACAAAAAATTCCAAGGTAAAAAAA
>CETH01174727.1_pt1 | contig 21823 bp, 19 predicted proteins | sample 361461 | NCBI WGS metagenome assembly CETH01 (sample SAMEA2622695, study PRJEB7988) | marine metagenome | isolation source: saline water (ENVO:00002010), including
TTTTTTTTTAAAATTATTATTTATTTTTTACTCTATAAATTTTAATCAACACTACAAATTTAATTTTCATTTTATTTATACATTTTAATAACAAAATAAAATCATTTTTTAACAATTATAATTATCTTAATTATTAATATTTTTTTTTTTCTGACTTTTTAACAACTGTTTATATTTAGTATAAGTTTATATGCTTCAGCTTTTTATTATGTTTATTATTTATTATAATTTGTTATAAAAGTTTGATTAATAAACAATCCAATTTTTTTTAAGTTTTTTTATATAATAAATCAACATCCTATATAATACATATAACATTATTTATAATTAATATATAATAACTTAATGATATTAATATGTTAATGCAAAATCCTTTATAGTAATTTAGATCTCATAATATAGAATACATAAAATTTGAAATTAAATAAAAACATAAACAATACAGTTTTAAAAAGTATTATTAATATAAAACCTTCAGGTAAAGGTGTTGTTATTTATAATGATATAGAATATAAAATTGATAGAAGTAAAATTAATAAAGCTTTAGACGGGGATACTGTCAAAATAAAATTATTAAATAGAAAAAATAAAAATAAAGCAGAAGTAATAGATGTAGTTAAAAGATCAAATAGAAAATATATTGGAATATTAGAAAAGGGGAAAAATTATGGTTTTGTAGTAACAAAAAAAGATAATATATATACAGACTTTTTCATAGAAAAAGAAAATTTAAGAAAATACAAAAATGAAGAAAAAGTATTGGTTGAATACAAGTATTGGAACTTAAATGATGAATCACCTACGGGAAAAATTATTAAATCATTGGGAAAAAAAGGAGAAGTAAAAACAGAAATTGATTCTATTTTATACGAGTACGGCCTGGAAATAGAATTTGAAAATAAAACATTAGAAGAATTAAAATATATTAAAAATGAGATAACAAAAAAAGATATAGAAAACAGAGAAGATTATAGAAAAAAAAATACTTTGACAATAGATCCAAAAGATGCTAAAGATTTTGACGATGCAATTTCATTTGAGAAATTAAAAAATAATAATTTTGAAGTAGGTATTCACATAGCAGATGTTACTCATTACGTTAAACCAAAAACTCATATAGATAAAGAAGCAAATAAAAGAGGAAACTCCACATACTTAGTAGATAGAGTAATACCTATGTTACCAGAAAAATTATCAAACCAGATATGCTCTTTAAGACCAAATGAAGATAAGTTATGTTTTTCTTGTATTGTTGAACTAAATAAAAATGGAAAAATAATTAAAAGTAATTTTAAAAAAACTATAATTAACTCAGATCATAGATTTAGTTATGATGAGGTTCAAGAAATTCTAGAAACAAAAACAAAAACAATATCAAAAAAAAATTCATTAATTGGACAAGAATATAGAATAGAAGAAAACATTTATGATTCAATTATTGAGCTCAATAAATTAGCAAAAAAAATTAGAAAAAAAAGAATTAGAAAAGGATCAATAAACTTTGAAAATAAAGAAATAAAATTTGAAATTGATAAAGATAAAAATCCAATAAAAATATATTTTAAAGAATCAAAAGATTCAAATAAATTAGTTGAAGAGTATATGTTACTTGCAAATAGAAGCTTAGGAGATTTAATTAATAAAACAAAAAGAGAGTTTGTTTATAGAATACATGATTTGCCAGATAATGAAAAATTAGAAAACTTAAAATCAATAGTAAAAAAGTTAGGATATGATTTAAACATAAGACCAAAAAAAATAGGTGCTTCTTTAAATGAATTGTTATTAAAATTAAAAGAAAAAAAAGAAAAAAATTTAATAGATAAATTAGCATTAAGAGCTATGAGTAAAGCGGAATATTCAACAAAAAACATAGGACATTATGGCTTAGCTTTTAAAAATTACACACATTTTACTTCACCAATTAGGAGATATTCAGATATTTTAGCTCATAGAATATTAGAAAAAAATATTCTGAATAATGATAACAATGAAAAAGAACTTCAAAAAACATGTAAACACATATCAAAAACAGAACAATTATCTACAAAAGTAGAAAGAGCCTCAAATAAATTTATGCAAGTTCTTTTTATGAGTAATAAAATTGGGTATAATTATAAAGGTGTAATTTCTGGAGTTACTGAAAGGGGAATGTATGTAGAAATTATTGAAAATAAATGTGAAGGGATGATTAGTGTTAAAAACATGAAAGATGATTTCTACATTTATAATGAAAAGAAACACACTTTAATTGGAGAAAAATTTAAAAGAAAATATCAACTAGGAGACATTGTTTATATAAAAGTAAAAAAAACAAATCCTGAAAAAAGACATTTAGATTTCGAATTATTAAGATGAGGTTAAAAACATTTATTTTATTATTTTCTTTATTGTTTTTTAAAACATATTCTCAAATAAAATATGACGTTGAAAGAGCTACGATATCTATAAAAGACTTTAACTCTATAAAGGTATATTCAGGATTAGAAGTTAAATTAATACCGTCTGATAAGAATATTGTTTATGTATATGGAGACAATATAGAAAAGGTCATTATTAGTATAAAAAGAAAAACTATGAAAATAAAACTTCCTGTAGAGTCTCTTTTCAAAACAGGATATAATTATATAGAAGTTTTTTATAGTAAAAATCTTGAATTTATATCAGCATACCAAGGATCTGTAATTATTAATAAGAAAACAATTAAAACAAATCAAATAAGTATAAAAGCAAAAGAGGGGTCAAAGATTTCAGCTAAAATCAGTGTTAATAATTTGAAAGCAAATGTGAGCTCTGGAGCAAAACTTAAACTTACTGGTGTTTCAAATGAAGTTAATTTAAAAGTTAGTGCTGGGGGATTAATTAATGCAGAAAAATTAGAATCAAATAAAGCACAAGTTATTTCCATAGCAGGAGGGACTTCCACAATAAAAGTTAAAGAACTTGCTAATTTAAAAATAAATGCAGGGGGGAAAATTGAAGTGTACGGAAAACCTAAGCAAGTAATTTCAAGATATACTTTAGGCGGAAAGGTTTTGCTAAAATAAAAGAGGCATCGAGCGGATTCGAACCGCTGTAAAAGCTTTTGCAGAGCTCTGCCTAGCCACTCGGCCACGATGCCATAGCAGACAAAAATACTAAATATTTATTTTAAGGACCTTTTCCTTTTTTTCTTTACAGAGACCTTTTTTATATCACCATCGATTGGTGGGTTTAATTTTGAAACCTCTATTGTTGCTTTTAATACAGAAGGAAATGTTTTAAAAACAACATTAAGAATTCTGTCACAAACATGCTCAATTAATGAAGATTTTATGCTCATTTCTTTTTCAACTATTTCATATAATGTAGAGTAGTCTATTGTGTCTATTAATAGATCACTTTTGGAGGGTTTTTCCAAATTAGATTTAACCATTAAGTTTATTTTATAATAACTTCCTATTTTATTTTCTTCTTTTAGGCAACCATGATAGGCATAAATTTTAATGCCATTTAAATAAATTCTTCCCATATTTTCAAATATATAAACTCTATTTATAAACATGTTTAAAAAATCAAATCAATATATTTGTTGAGTTTTTAATTTATGAAAAAAGGTATAAATTTTATAGAGCAAATTATTAAGCAAGATTTATTAAAAGGGTTTAATAAAAAAGCATTAAAATTTAGATTTCCACCTGAACCGAATGGGTATTTGCATATTGGGCATGTTAAAGCGATATGCCTGAACTTTAATCTTGGGGAAAAATATGGAGCATCAGTAAATCTTAGATTTGATGATACTAATCCAGTTAAAGAAGAAAAAAAGTTTGTCGATGGTATAAAAGAGGACATTAATTGGCTAGGATATAAATGGAAAGAAGAATGTTATGCCTCTGATTATTTTGCCCAATTATATAAATGGGCACATTTACTCATTGAAAAAGAATTAGCATACGTTGATTCTCAGGATTCAGAAAAAATTGCATCACAAAAAGGTACACCAACAAAATCAGGATTAAATAGCCCCTATAGAAATCGAAGTGTAGAGGAAAATAAAAAGCTGTTTACGTCTATGTTTAAAGGAAAGTTTAAGGAAGGAGAGCATGTTTTAAGAGCAAAAATTGATATGGCGTCTCCAAATATGCTATTAAGAGATCCGGTGATCTATAGAGTTTTATATAGAGAACATCATAGGACCAAAAATAAATGGTGTATTTACCCTTTATACGATTGGACTCATGGTCAATCTGATTACATTGAGCAGATTTCACATTCACTTTGTACTTTAGAGTTTAAACCTCATAGAGATTTATACGATTGGTTTTTAGATTCATTAGCTCCCTTAAAAAAAATGAGACCAAAACAAAGAGAGTTTGCTAGACTAAATTTGTCATATACAGTAACATCTAAAAGAAAATTATTTGAATTGATTGAAAAAAAGTATGTTAATGGCTGGGATGACCCTAGAATGCCAACTATTTCAGGCTTAAGAAGAAGAGGATATACGCCAGAGTCTTTAAAAAGATTTGTTGAACTAGCTGGCATTGCAAAAAGAGAAAATTTGATAGACCTTTCTCTTCTTGAATTTTCAGTAAGAGAACATCTTAATATAATTTCTCCAAGGGTTATGGCAGTTTTAAATCCGGTTAAATTAATTATAATAAACTATCCTAAAAATAGTGATGAAATTTTAGAAGGAGAAATTAATCCGGAAAAACCTGAACTTGGAAAGAGAAAAATACCATTTTCTAGAGAACTTTATATTGAGAGAGAAGATTTTAAAGAAGAAGCTAATAGAAAATTTTATAGACTAACTCTAGGGAAAGAAGTTAGACTAAAAAATGCATATATAATAAAAGGAGAGAGTGTAATTAAAAATAATGATGGAACAATAAAGGAAATTATATGTTCTTATGACCCTAAAAGTAAAAGCGGAAGTGATTCAGAAGAAAGTAAAAGAAAAGTTAAAGGAACAATTCATTGGGTAACAATTAAACACTCCTTAGTCATTGATGTAAATGTATATGATAGATTATTTTCAGTTCCATCACCAGATTCGGACAAAGAGATAGATTTTAAAAGCTTTATTAACTCAAAGTCTTTAAAAAAAGTTAAGGGCTATATTGAACCTAGTTTATCAACTGCTTCAAAAGGAGATCATTTTCAATTTCAAAGATTAGGATATTTTATTTTGGATAATATAATTAACAAAAAGCTAATTTTTAATAAAACAGTTGGATTAAGAGATAGCTGGTCTAAGAAATAAAGTTATTTTTCTTTTTTATTTTTTAGGGTTTCTGTATCCTTATTTTGTTTTTTCATAGCTTCTCCTATTTGATTGCTTGCAGTAAACGAAGCAACCATATTGTTTAACATTTCACTGCCAGCTTGGGGAGAATTAGGGAGCAAAATTAAATTACTATTTGTGTTTTCACCAACTGCTTGAAGAGTGTCGTAATGTTGGGTAACAACAATTAATGCAGAGGCTTCTTGAGAATTTATACCAACTTTGTTAAGAACATCGACAGATTCTTCCAAACCTCTTGCGATTTCTCTTCTTTGATCAGCAATTCCTTGTCCTTGAAGTCTTTTACTCTCAGCTTCAGCCTTTGCTTTTTCTACAATTCTAATTCTTTCTGCATCACCTTCATATTGAGCAGCAACTTTTTTTCTTTCTGCAGCATTAATTTTGTTCATTGCAGCTTTTACTTCAGTGTCCGGATCAATATCAGTAACAAGCGCTCTAATTATGTCATAACCATAGTTAGTCATTGCGTCATTTAATTCTCCTTTTACAGAATTAGCGATTTCGTCCTTTTTTTCAAATACATCATCTAATTTCATTTTTGGCACAACTGCTCGAACAACATCAAAAACATAAGATGTAATTTGATCTTGAGGAAAATCTAATTTGTAAAATGCTTCATAAACTTTATCTTTTATAACTTTATACTGAACAGAAACTTTTAATTTTACAAAGACATTATCGCTAGTTTTAGTTTCTACGGTAACGTCAAGTTGAAGTACTCTTAAACTTATCCTGCCTATAATTCTATCTATAATTGGAATTTTAATTTGAAGACCAGAATGTCTTATGCTTTGAAATTTTCCAAATCGTTCTATAATAGCAGCAGTCTGTTGCTTAACCATGAAAAGTGAAAAAAACAGTAATAAAATAATAAGACCAATAATTATAGAAGTTGAAGTAGGCATAGATTTAATTTTTTAGTTTAGACATAAGGTTATTAATTCGTTTTAAAGTTACACTTTTTCCTATGATTTTAATAATTGAAAAAAGATCTGGTCCAGATAATTCACCTACTATTGATATTCTTAAAAGTTGCATTAAATATCCAAGCTTTAAATTGTTTTCATTACCATAATTTATAATTTGATTTTTTGCATTATCAATATTATTTATTGATGAAAAGACTGTTTTTAAATCATTTAAAACTTTAATAGAATCCTTGTTTTTTGAAAACTTTTCATTTAACAAAGAATAATCAGGATCATTATAGAAAAAAAAAGTTTCTTTCTTTAAGTCAGAGATTAAATTCAACCTTTCTTTAACTAAAGAAATAATTTTTAAAACCTCAGTTTTTTTATATGAGCTATTTAAATAATTTAAACTTTTTTTAGAAAGGGATAAAAGGCGTTCATCAGACAAGTTCTTTAAATGATTATGATTTATCCATTTTGCCTTATCGTAATCGAATTTTGCACCACTTTTTTGAATTTTTTTAAAATCAAAAGCTGTTTCTAGTTCTTTTAAAGAATAAATTTCTTTTTCTGTGTCATCATTCCATCCTAAAAGCGCAAGGTAATTTATTATAGAGTTTGGTAAAAATCCAATTTCTTTAAATCCAATATTTTCTTTCCATGATAGAGGAAAAATTGGAATTCCCATTTTTTCAGAATCTCTTTTTGAGAGCTTGCCTTTTCCAGAGGGTTTGAGAATAAGAGGGAGATGCATAAAATCAGGAGTTTTCCATTTAAACGACTTATATAATAATTTATGAAAAGGTAAAGAAGGAAGCCACTCCTCGCCTCTAATTACTGTTGAAATTTTCATTAAATGATCATCAACAACATTTGCAAAATGATATGTTGGCATCCCATCGCTTTTTATTAATACTTTATCGTCTAGTAAATTTGAATTGACATTAATATTACCTCTTATTTTATCTTCAACAGAGATAATTTGGTTAGGGATTATTTTTAGTCTTATGACAAATGAATTTTGTTTTTTTAATTTTTCAATTTCCTCTTTAGTCAAGGTTAAAGAGTTTTTAAAACTTTTCCTGTTGCTATAGTCATATTTAAAAGTTTTCCCTTTCTTTTCATATTCAAATCGTAGATTATTTAACTCTTCATCACTATCAAATGCATAATAAGCCTTATTGTTTTCAATTAATTTTAAAACATACTTATTGTATATACTTTTTCTTTCACTTTGTCTGTATGGCCCAAATTTCCCTTTTTTAATTGGGCTTTCATCTGGATTAATACCAGCCCACTTAAGAGACTCATTTATATATTCTTCACTCTCTTTAATATATCTATTTTGATCGGTATCTTCTATTCTTAGGATAAAAGAACCTTTATTTTTTTTAGCAAATAAGTAGTTATATAATGCTGTTCTTAAACCTCCTATGTGGAGAGGTCCTGTTGGACTTGGCGCAAATCTAACTCTACAGCTCATAATTGTAAAGATAATAGCTTATTTAAAATGAGTTCTAATTAAAATCACATTTCGACTATCTTTGCATCTTAAAATTAAAGAAGATTATTAAATTTAACAACATACCAAAAATTATTAATATTAATGATATCAAAAGACATATTTCAATCTTTGTTAAAAATGAAGGATTTGGAATTAAAAAGATTGAATATAACTTTGTTTCTAAAGACAGAATGTTAAATCTTAATACAAAATATTTAAATCATAACACAGAAACTGACATTTTAACTTTTGATTATAGTAAATCGAAGAAAATTCAAGCAGAGATGCACATATGCTTTTCAGTAATCAAGAGAAACGCAAAAGAAAACATGCAATCACCTGAAAATGAGATGGTTAGGGTAGTTATACATGGTCTTTTACATTGTATGGGCTATAATGACAAGAATAATGCTGATAGAGAGGTTATGAGAAAAAAAGAAGATTCTTTTTTAAAAATGTTCCACGTGAAACAATTTAATAATGTTTGAAAATAAATTTGATGTTATAGTTGTAGGCGGTGGCCACGCGGGCTGTGAAGCAGCAGCAGCAGCAGCTAATCTTGGCTCAAAAACGTTATTAATTACTATGAATTTACAGACATTAGGTCAGATGTCTTGTAATCCTGCTATGGGAGGTATAGCAAAGGGACAAATAGTCCGTGAAATTGATGCGCTTGGAGGTTATAGTGGAATAGTTTCTGATAAAAGTGCTATTCAGTTCAAAATGCTTAATCAATCTAAGGGTCCGGCTATGTGGAGTCCAAGAGTTCAATCTGATCGACAAATGTTTTCTCAAGAATGGCGTCAAATGCTCGAAAAAACAAAAAATTTAGATTTCTATCAAGAAATGGTAACTGACGTAATAGTTAAAAACAACAAAATTTGTGGTGTAAAAACCAGTTTAGGAATAAAGATTTATTCCAAGACAGTAATTCTAACTAATGGAACTTTTTTAAATGGTAAAATTCATATTGGAGAAAAAAACTTTCAAGGAGGAAGGGCGGGAGAAAAATCGTCAGTAGGGTTAACTAGCAGTCTTTTAAATTTAGGATTTATCTCTGGTAGGATGAAAACAGGAACACCTCCAAGAGTTGATGGAAGGTCATTAGATTATAACAAAATGGATGAGCAGCCTGGAGACATTAAACCCTCAAAATTTTCCTTTTCTAATCAAACGAAACCATTGAAATCTCAAATAAGTTGCCATATGACCCATACTAATAATTTAGTACATGAAATATTAAGAGAAGGTTTTGACAGATCTCCTATGTTTAATGGTAATATTGAAAGTATAGGCCCTAGATATTGTCCTTCAATAGAAGATAAGATTAATCGTTTTAGTGAGAAGTCTGGTCATCAAATTTTTGTCGAACCTGAAGGATGGAATACTATTGAGGTTTATGTCAATGGTTTTTCAACATCTTTACCCGAGGAAATTCAATTTAAAGCATTAAGATCAATAGTAGGCTTTGAAAAGGTTAAACTTTTTAGACCTGGATATGCTATAGAATATGATTTTTTTCAACCCACGCAGTTATATAATACTTTAGAAACTAAATTAATTACTGGATTATATTTTGCAGGGCAAATAAATGGAACAACAGGTTATGAAGAAGCAGCCGCTCAGGGATTAATAGCAGGCATAAATGCAAGCTTAAAAACAAAAAGGAAAGATCCTTTTACATTAAGAAGAGACCAAGCTTATATAGGCGTTTTGATTGATGATTTAATATTAAAGGGAACTGACGAGCCATACAGAATGTTTACTTCGAGAGCTGAGTATAGAACTTTATTAAGGCAGGACAATGCAGATAAGAGATTGTCTCCTATGGGGTATAAATTAGGGTTGATTTCCTCTCAAAGAATGAAGACGTTAGATAATAAAATTAAAAAAACAGAAAGCGTAAAAGAATATTTATATTCAACAAGTTATGACATGAAATCAGCAAATTATTTGTTGTCTTCAATAGATGAGGTGCTAGTTAAACAAACTGACAAATTTTCTAAATTGCTCGCTAGACCAAATATTAAAAGAAAGGATATAAAAAAATTAAACCCTTTAAAAAAATATTTAATTAAAGAAAAAATATCTGATGAAATTCTTGAGCAAGCTGAAATAGATATTAAATACTCAGGATATATTGAAAAAGAAAAAAGAAATGTAGAAAAATTAATAAGACTTAGTAATATTAAAATTCCTGAAAAATTTAATTTTAATGAATTATCCTCGTTATCGTTTGAAGCAAAAGAAAAGCTAAATAAAATAAGACCTCAAACACTAGCTCAAGCATCTAGAATTAGCGGAATTAAACCAAGCGATATAAGTGTTTTGTTAGTATCAATGGGAAGATAAATAATGTTTCACGTGGAACAAATATGAAGTTAAATAAAGACATTTTTTTGTATTCTGCAGAAGATAAGCTGGTTACCAATAAAAAATTTAATATTTATTGTGATTTAAAAACGAATATTGCTTGGACCGACATTGGAAATGAAAAAGATTTATCGAAGTATTATTATTCAAATAAATATGATTCTTTTAAAAAAAAGCCACTATTACTTTTTGAGCATTTGTATTTTTTTGCTCAATACTTAATGTTAAGGTATAAATGGTCAATAATTAAAAAATTAATTCCATATAAGATTATATCTCTTGATGTTGGGTCTGGAATAGGAGGTTTTGCTGAATTTTGTTTAAAAAGAGGAGTTAATCAATCAATAGTTGAAAACAACTTAAAAGCATTAAAAATTTGCAAAAAAAAAGGATTAACTACATTTTCCTCGATAAATAAAATTCCAACGAAATCTAGATTTAATATTATAACTTTTTGGCATTCTTTGGAACATATGATTAATTTAAATGAAACTTTAAATAAATGTTATTCATTATTAGATAAGAATGGTTTCTTAGTTATTGCTATTCCTAATATTAATAGTTTTGATTCCAAATATTATAAAGAAAAATGGGCAGCACTTGATGTTCCAAGGCATTTATGGCATTTTAATAGAAGAGGAATAGAATATTTATTAAATAAAAAAGATTTTTTGCTTATTAGAACCTACCCACTTTTTTTTGATGTATTTTATATTTCTTATCTAACCGAAAAACAAAAAGGATCTTTTTTCCCGTTACTCAAGGGAATCCTTATAGGAATAATATCTAATATAAAAGCTTTGTATACTAGAGAATACTCCTCAATAATTTATGTTTTCAAAAAAAGAGTTTAGTTTTTAGAAAGAAGAAGTAGTTTTTTTGTTTTTAGCGCAATTTCTGTTAGAAGCATTTTCTTATTTGCATTTTGTTCAATATTATTCTGAGATTTTTCAAATAAATTAACAAATTTTCTGAAGTTTTTTTTGTTAATATACGGAGAAAGGTTCTCTATTTTAAATTTCGTAGAACTTTCAAAAGGAGCAATTTTTTGTAAATTATAGTTTACAAAAAAAGCTGACCTAAAAAACTCAACTGAATAGTATAAAAAACTTTTTATTCTTTCATTTCCAAGAAGAGATACTTTATTTATCCAATCATATAGTCCAATTATACCTTCCTTATTTTTATTTGAGCTAAAAGAAAGCCGTAGTAATTCAATAATTAATAATTCATAATCTGAATAATATTGATTATTAATTATTTTATTGATAGATCTTATACTGTCTAGATTAGGATTGTAACTTATTTTTTCAATATTATTTTTTATTAGATATTCTTGTATGTATTTTTGTTTAAGCGGTTTTAAATAGATAGTTTGACATCTAGAATAAATTGTTGGTAACAATTTTAATGGGTCTTCTGCCACTAGAATAAAAAATGTCTTCTTCGGAGGTTCCTCTAATAATTTAAGTATTTTATTAGAAGCGGACAAATTCATCTTATCAATACCCCAAATTAATATTGCTTTATTTCCTCCGTAAAAAGACTTTAAATTTATTTGATTTTGTAAATTTTCAATTTCATTTACTCCTATTATTCCTTCTCTATTTTCATTGCCTATTTCTTTCAGCCAATCTTCGTATGAACCATATACATTTTCTTTTATAAATAATAACCATTCCTTTATATAATTGATTGATAATTTATTTTTATTAGAGTAAATTGGATATATAAATTTTAAATCAGGATTTTGAAGCACGTTTTTTATATCATTCCCTTTAGAAAAAAGTTTTTCAGCATCGTCTTTTCCGTAAATTAATAATATGCATAAATAGAGTGCTAACCCTAATCCACCATATCCATTTTTATCTATAAAAAGCTGACAATGAGGAACATACTTCTTGTCACACATTTCATTAATAGTCTTTTTAATTTGATTTTGACCAATTATATCTTTAAAGTACATTAATCAAATATAACATTACTTTTTTTTAAAATTTTAATTTTAGTTTCTCTATTTGTTAGTAAATAATTATAGTATTTTTGAGATGATGAAAACACTAGTAAACCAATCTTTTAAAAACAAAAAAATATTAATTAGAGTTGATTTTAATGTCCCGTTAAATGATAAATTACAAGTGGTTGATAATACTAGAATTTATGCCGCAAAACCAACAATTGATCATGTTTTAAATAATGGAGGAAGTTGTATTTTAATTTCACACATGGGAAGACCAAAGGGATTTTCACCAGAGTTATCTTTAAAAAATATTGTTTCTGAAGTTAGTAAAGTTTTAGGTAGATCTGTTTACTTTTTTTCTGATTGTATAGGAGAAGAAGCTGAGAATAAATCTAGATTATTAGAGCCTGGACAAGTTTTACTGTTAGAAAACCTAAGGTTTTATAAAGAAGAATCTGAGGGGGATTTTGATTTTGCAAAAAAGTTGTCAAGACATGGCACAGTATTTATTAATGATGCTTTTGGAGCGGCCCATAGAGCTCATGCATCTACTACCATAATTTCAAGATTTTTTAAGAATAATAAATTTTTTGGAAAATTGTTAGAGAAAGAAGTTTTAGCAATTGATAAAGTTTTAAAGTCAGGAGAAAAACCTGTTTTAGCAATAATAGGAGGAGCAAAAGTATCATCTAAAATTACGATTATAGAAAGTATGTTAGATAAAATAGATCATTTAATAATAGGAGGAGGCATGGTATATACATTTATATACGCCTTAAAAGGAAAAATAGGAAATTCAATTTACGAAAAGGATTATGCAAACGTTGCATTAAAGATAATTGATAAGGCAAAATCTAAAAACGTTTCATTGCATCTTCCAATTGATGTAGTAGCAGGGGATAATTTTTCTAATAATTCAAATCAAAAGATTTTTGATGTAAATAATATTTCAAAAGGATGGGAAGGAATGGATGCTGGACCAAAGTCTCTTAAACTTTTTGAAAGTATAATTTTAAAATGTAACACAATACTTTGGAATGGACCACTAGGTGTTTTTGAGTTTGAAAATTTTGCTAAAGGAACAATTCAAGTAGGAGAATTTATTGCAGAAAAAACTAAACTTGGCGCTTTTTCTTTAGTTGGAGGAGGAGATTCTGTTTTCGCAGTTAAAAAGTATGGTTTAGAGAATAAAATGAGTTATGTTAGTACTGGAGGTGGAGCAATGCTGGAGAGCTTAGAGGGTAAAATATTACCTGGAATTAAAGCATTAATTGATTAAACAATTTTTTTTGAGGCTTAAAATTATATTTATTTTTTTTTTAATCTTTTCTTGTAATAAGAGGAAGAATCAACCATATATAGCAGAATCTAACGGAAGAATAAATGATTTAACGATTATTATGAATAAGAATGATTGGGAAAATTCTTTAGGAAAAATAATTAGACAAGAATTAAATAAACCATACGAGGGTCTTCCAACTGATGAGCCAAAGTTTAATTTGTATTACTTAAACCCAAGAGCATTTTCTGGATTTGCAAAGCAAAGTAGAAATATTTTATGGTTTGTAAATAATGATTTAAATGAATTTAAGTTGATGGAAAATGTATTTTCTAAACCTCAAATTGTCATTAAAAGTTCTTTTGAGGATAATGATTTACATGAATTTTATTTTAAAGAAAATGTTAACCTTATAATAAATACAATTTCATATAATGAAAGAAAGGAAAAATTAAGAAGAATCAATAAATCTTTATCTACATCCAATGATTTAGAAAATAGATTTGGAATTAGATTAAAATATCCCTCTGCATATAAAACAGTTAAAGACACTACCAATTTTATATGGATTCAGAAAGATATTCCAAAAGGACATATGAATATTATTTCATATTCTATTCCAAAAAATAATTTCAACTCTTTTAATAATAAAAGAATTATTAGTATTAGAGATTCCATTGGAAAAATATATGTTCCAGGAAGATTAAAAGGATCATATATGATTACTGAAAAAGCCTACAAACCATTTTTTTATAAATCAAAAAAAGAAAATAATCCTTTATATATAACAAAAGGAACTTGGGAAGTTCACAATGATTTTATGGCAGGGCCATTTGTAAATTATTTTGTTGAAGATATTGTTAATAATAGATGGGTAGTTATTGAAGGTTTTACTTTTGCACCTTCAACTAAAAAAAGAGATTATATGTTCGAACTAGAGACTATTTTGAATACAATAAAATTATGAAAAACCTATTCTTTTTTTTCATTAATTTTTTTTTCATCATTATCTTCTTTAGTAGCTTTTTTGAACTCTTTAATGCCGCTTCCAAGGCCTTTCATTAACTCAGGAATTTTTCTTCCTCCAAAAAGCAAGAGTACTACGGCAATAATAAGAATAATTTGAGGGGCTCCAATCATAATTTTGTAAGGGTTAATTATTTATTATTTAAACAAATTTAGTTAAATATTTAACTTATTCTATATCATTTATTATAATTGATATTTTAAACTTTGAGTAATCCTTATATTTGAATACAATATGTCAAAAAAAAATAAATCATCAAATAAAATAATAAAAAAATTGACTAGTCGCTATCGAATGTTGATAGTTAATGAAGAAACATTTGAAGAACAATTTCAATTTCGATTATCTAGATTAAATGTTATTATAGTTTCAATTTTTTTGTTTTCAATTTTTAGTGTAGGATTATTTTTTACAATTGCATATACTCCACTTAGAGAATATATTCCAGGATATGATTCAAGTGAGATTAGAAAAAATGCTATAGAAAATTTATTTATTACAGATTCTCTTATAAATATTTATGAAAAGAATTCTCGATACCTGAATTCAGTAAAAAAGGTTTTAACGGGAGAGAATTTAGATGAATCTTTTTTTTCAAATAATAATCTTGAAAACGATTCAATTGTAGAGAAATTTAGTGAATTAATTAAAGGAAATAAAGCGGATTCAATTTTAAGAAAAATAGTAGACCAAGAGGATAAATATAATTTTGATCAAAATGAGGCGTTTAAATCAAATTTATTTTTAAACCCTCCAGCTAGAGGACCAATTTCTCAAGAATTTAATGTAAAAGAAGAACATTTTGCTGTAGATATAGTGCTTGAAGAGAATTCTCCAATTAAATCTATAGCTGATGGAACAGTTATTTTCTCAGAATGGACAGCTCAAACAGGTTATGTAATAATTGTAAGACATAATTATGGTTTTATGTCAGTTTATAAGCACAATTCTAGCTTGAGTAAAAAACAAGGAGAACTTGTTTTAACTGGAGAAGTTATTGCTGCTGCTGGAAATACAGGAGAATATTCTACTGGATCGCATTTACATTTTGAATTATGGCTTGAGGGATATCCAATGGATCCAAAACAATTTTTAAATTTTGATTAAAAAATGATAAAAGGTTTTTTAGCTAAACTTTTCTCAAATTATATAAGTTTTAAAAATAACAAATGGATAAAAAACCCTATAAAATATCAAGATAAAATTTTTAAGAAATTAATAAAAAAGGGATTAAATACAAGATTTGGACTTGACAATGACTTTAAAAAGATAAAATCATATGAAGATTTTGTACAAAAAGTTAAAGTTAGAGACTATGAGGATATTAAAACATATGTAGAAAAAATATTATCTGGAGAAAAAAATGTTTTATGGCCCGGAAAACCAATATATTTTGCAAAGACCAGTGGAACAACATCAGGCATAAAATATATACCAATAACTATTGATTCAATAGACAGCCATATAAACTCTGCAAGAGACTCTATTTTAAATTATATACATAAAAGTGGAAACACTAAAATAGCCTATGGCAAACACATTTTTATTCAAGGATCACCAATATTACAAAAGAATAAAGGAGTTTTAATAGGCAGACTTTCGGGAATAGCCGCTCATTATGTTCCAAAGTATATGTTAAAAAATAGAATGCCTAGCTGGAAAACAAATTGTATTGATGATTGGGAAAAAAAAGTTGATAGTATCGTGAAAGAAACAATTGATAAAAATATGACTATAATTGCTGGAATTCCATCTTGGGTTCAAATGTATTTTGAAAAGATAATAGGTAAATCCAAAAAAAATATTGGTGATCAGTTTCCAAATTTTAGTCTTTTTATTTATGGAGGTGTAAATTTTGCACCATATAAACTAATTTTTGATAAGTTAATTGGAAGAAATGTAGACACTATTGAGGTTTATCCCGCTTCAGAAGGGTTTATTGCTTATCAAGATCAATTAGATGATAATAGCCTACTATTATTAGTTAATAATGGAATTTTTTATGAATTTATTGAGGCATCAAAATTTTATGAAAAAAATGCTAAAAGATATAATCTAACTCAGGTTAAAAAAGGAGTTAATTATGTAATTATAATCTCAACTAATGCTGGTCTTTGGGCTTATAATATTGGGGACACAATAGAGTTTACCTCATTAAAACCATTTAGAATAAAGGTAACAGGTAGAATTAGTCATTTCATTTCTGCTTTTGGAGAACATGTAATAGGATCTGAAGTAGAAAGAGCCTTAAGTTTTGCTTTAAAAAATTATAAGAACAAAATTTTCGTAAGAGAATTTACAGTCGCTCCAAATATTGATTCGAAAAAAGATAATTCTTATCATAAGTGGTTTATTGAATTTGATAAACTTCCAAAGGATTTAAAATCGTTAGAAAAGGATATAGATTTATCTCTTCAAGAACAAAATATTTATTATAAGGATTTGATAAAAGGAAAAATATTAAGTAGACTTGTAGTCAAAGCTGTTGAAAAAAATAGTTTTTCTAAATATATGAAATATGTTGGCAAATTAGGAGGTCAAAATAAAGTTCCTAGATTGTCAAATGACTATAAAATTGCAAGCTATTTAGAAAAATATGTTATAAATAAAGATTAGTTTATGTATGAGGTTAAAGCAACATTTGTTTATAGTGTTCTTACTTCTTTTGTTAGAAAGGATATAGAAATCCTAAATAACATGAATGTCTCATTATATCAAATTAGATCTCATCCATATAAAGATTTTTTCAATTTTTTTAAAAACAGATTTAAAGAATTTCTAAAATCAATTTGGTTTATACCAAAATCTCAATTAGTAATTTGTTGGTTTTCTGACTATCATGGGTTAATACCATTATTATTATCAAGAATATTTAAGAAAAAATTTGTTGTAATAGTTGGAGGATATGATGCTGTATCCTATAAAGAATTGAAACATGGGGTCTTTCAAAAAAGAAATTTAAGAAGTAAAGTAGCATCTTTGATTTATAATTATGCCACTGAAATATGGGTTGTTCATAAAAGTCTGGAATATGGTTGTAAAAATTCTAAGAATCTATTAAATATTGATTCAGGGATTAAAACTTTTTTAAAAAATTTAAATACTGAAATAAAAGAAGTTGCAACGGGATATGATTTTTCTTTTTGGAAATCAAAAAAAAATAGAAGAAATAAAAATACTATATTGACTGTAGCTAATATTGATAATTTTCGAACTTTTAAAATAAAAGGATTACCTCAATTTATAGAATTAGCAAGAAGCCTTCATAATTTTAAATTTACAATTGTTGGACTTTCAAAAAAAATGATTTTAGAAATTGAAAAGCCAAAAAATATAACTTTAATAGGAAAAGTTAATTCAAATAAGTTGGTTGAATTATATTCAGAAAATTTTTTTTATTATCAAGGTTCAATAATTGAAGGTCTTCCAAATGTTTTATGTGAAGCAATGTTATGTGAATGTGTACCAATAGGAAATAATGTTTTTGGAATTTCAGACGTAATTGGTAATACAGGTATAATTTTTAATGGATTTGATGAGTTATATAAAGTAAAAAAATTTTTAAAATCAAAGATTGTTTTAACTGGAAAAAAAGCTAGAGAAAGGATAAAAATTAACTATCCATTATCAAAAAGAGTTGATAAATTTAAAAGTTTATTTGATGACGCAAAAGTTTAAAACAGCTGTTATTTCTTATCCAAATTCTAATAATTTAGGAGATTATATTCAAAAAATTGCTGCTAAGCAGTTTTTAAAGGAAAAGATAATCGAAATTGATCGAGATAATTTGAAGAATTATTTTGGAGAAAAAATTAAACTAATTATTAATGGATGGTTTATGGAAAAACCTAATAATTGGCCTCCATCAAATAAAATTATTCCTTTTTTTATTTCTTTTCATATAAACCCTATAATAAAACCGTATATTCTAAATAAAAATGGAATTGAATATTTAAAGAAACATGAACCTATTGGTTGTAGAGATTTATACACTAAATTAATTCTTGAAAAAAAAGGAATAAAGGCATACTTTTCAGGTTGTCTTACCTTAACGTTAAATAGAAAAAAGTTGAAAATTAAAAATAATTTTAAAAAAGGAATATTAGTAATTAATGTAATTGATAGAATATTACCTAAATTTTTATTTTTTAAAAAACCAACAATAAAAAATCTTTTTAATGATAGTATCCAACTTATAAAGTATCCATACAAAAAAATCATTTACATTATTTCAAAAAGAAGAATTAATTTTTTTCTAGAGAATCAAGAAAAAGAGATAAAATATTTTTCTCAAATAATAGACGTAAATAAAATAAGTGTTTTAAAAAGAGAAAAATTAGCATATGAACAATTATTAGCAATTGCTAATTCTGAACTTGTACTAACATCAAGAATTCATTCTGCACTTCCTTCAGTGGCTTTGGAAGTGCCTACTATTTTTATTTCAGATGGATTAGATCATATTAATCAAAAAAGTAGATTATTAGGATTAGGGGAATTTTTTAAAATTATAAATTCCAAAGACTTAAATAAAATTTCTACTAAAAAAATAAAACTGAACAATCATAAAATTTTTGTTGAAAAAATGAAAATGAAAATCAATAATTTCATTAATTATAAACATCAGAATTGTTAGTTTCACATTATAATAATTATTATAATTTTAACATATGAATATATTGGTTTTAGGAGCTGGTGGAAGAGAAAATGCTTTTTGTTGGAAATTATCGAAAAGTAAATTAATTAATAAAATCTATGCTGCCCCTGGCAATGCAGGCACTCAAAATTATGCCGAAAATCATAATATATCTGTTAATGATTTTAAAAAAATAAAATCTTTAGTTATAGATAAAGAAATTAAAATGGTTTTGGTAGGGCCTGAAGAACCACTTGTAAAAGGTATACATGATTATTTTTTAAATGATGACTCTATTAAAGATGTTCATGTAATTGGCCCTCAGAAAAAAGGAGCACTTTTAGAAGGAAGCAAATCTTTTGCAAAGGAATTTATGATTAGAAATAATATTCCAACAGCAAAATATTTTAAAGTCAATGAAAATAATATAAATGAAGGAAATCTTTTTTTAGAAAAATTATCTCCTCCATATGTTTTGAAAGCAGACGGCCTAGCAGCAGGTAAAGGTGTCTTAATTCTTAATAATTTGATTGAAGCTAAAATAGAATTAAGAAAAATGTTAATTGATCAAAAGTTTGGAGATGCTTCAAAAAATGTTGTAATAGAGGAGTTTCTTGAAGGTATAGAATTATCTTGTTTTATTCTTACTGATGGAAAAAATTACATTAATTTTCCTATGGCAAAAGATTATAAAAAAATTGGAGAGGGAGATACTGGACTGAATACTGGTGGAATGGGAGCAATTTCTCCAGTTCCTTTTGTTTCAAAGGAATTTAAAAATAAAATTGATAAAGAAATTATAAAACCAACAATTTTCGGTCTTAAAAAAGAAAAAATACCTTTCAGAGGTTTTATATTTTTTGGTTTAATTAAAGTAAAAGATCAGCCAAAAGTAATTGAATATAATGTTAGAATGGGAGATCCTGAAACTGAAGCGGTTTTACCAAGAATTAAAAATGATTTTGGAAAAATATTGATCTCTTTGGTTAATGATAACTTAAAATTTATTAAAATGAAATTTTTGAAAGATTCAGCTGCAACAATTGTTTCTGTGTCTGGAGGATATCCTAGTAAATATGAAAAAGGAAAGGAAATAAAGGGTCTTGAAAGAAAGACAGAAAGTATTATTTTTCATTGTGGAACAATAAAAAAGTCAAATAAAGTTCTCACTAATGGAGGAAGAGTATTAGCTGTTACTTCTTTTGGAAAAGATTTTAAAATGGCGGTATCTAAATCTTATAAATCTATAGAAAATATTAATTATAAAGGTAGTTATTATAGAAAGGATATAGGATTTGATTTGTAATACTTTATAAATTTTCGATTATAAAATGGTAGCTGAACTTTTTCAAAAAACAACTTTAAAATCTTACTTTGCTAGTATTTTTATTTCTCTTCTTGTAGTTCTTTTTATTCACTATTGTAAAAACGAAGGAGCTTTAAGATTCGAGTTTTTACCAAACATAATTATTTTCTGGCTTTTATTTTCAGGAATTATCTTTTTAATAAGTTATTTAGAAAACAAAAATTCTGTAAATACTTTTAGGGCTATCCATTTATTATCATTTCCTCTAATTTATTTGTTTTTTCCTCATGGAAAAGAATTAGTTATTTCTAAAGTTTTAATAGCTGTTTTAATAATTTGCTCAAAATATAGTTACAATAGAATTTTTAATGAAAATAAATCTTATCTCCGGCTATTTGATTTGTCTTTTCTAATTGTTTTATTGATTTTATATAATAAATATTTTATTTTTTTTTTAATAATACCAATAACAGTTCTTTTTTATCAAAAGTATAGAGATTTAAAACATTTAATTTCATTTTTAATCCCATTAATATTTTTACCTTTAACCTTACAGATTTTCAATAAAGTATTATTTCAGAATTATAACATTTTATCAAATTATAATTATTTAATTAATACATGGGAAATTAAAGAAAATTTTTATTATTCAGAAATTATTTGGTTTATAGCAATTTTTACAGCTATTCTGTCTAGTATATTATTTATTCCTAGAAGATATCAAAAAATAAGATATCAAGGATTTATTTTCATGATATTTTGGCTGTATATCAGTTTAATCATGGGGTTTTTTGGTTTACAAAAAGGAGAAGGAGAATGGTTTTTAAGTTTTATTCCTGTAGCATACTTTTCAGGTATATTTATTGAAAAAATAAAAAATATTAAAATTAAAAATATGTCAATTTATTTATTGTTTTTTATTGGCGTTATATCTAAATTGATTCAAAATAATATTATATAGTTAAAGAAATGAAATATTTAGATTTAAGTAAAAAAGCTTTGAATATTTTTGATGAATCAGTTAATAAATATCATTTAATTGATAAAGTTGATCAAAAATTTAATAATCCATATAGCGATAAAAGTTTATCAAATTTATTATATAAAAAAAACTGGATCGATACTGTTCAATGGCATTTGGAAGATATAATTAGGGATCCTTTAATTGATTCAAAAAAAGGAATGGAAATTAAAAGAAAAATTGATTTATCAAATCAAACAAGAACAGATTTAGTAGAATATATTGATGACTTTTTTTTAGATGCATTTAAAAATATTAAGATTAAGAAAAATGCAACTCATAATTCTGAAACATTGGCATGGGCTTTAGATAGGTTATCTATTTTAGTTTTAAAAATATATCATATGAATGAAGAAGCTGAAAGAGAAGAAGCCTCACATGAACATAAAAATAACTGTAGAAAAAAATTAAAAATATTAAATCTTCAAAAGGAGGATTTATCAAATGCTATAGACCAATTAGTTTTTGATATTCAAAAAGGAATTAAATACATTAAGGTATATAAACAAATGAAAA
>CETH01149319.1_pt1 | contig 21817 bp, 20 predicted proteins | sample 361461 | NCBI WGS metagenome assembly CETH01 (sample SAMEA2622695, study PRJEB7988) | marine metagenome | isolation source: saline water (ENVO:00002010), including
GGGGATATATGGCTAATAATTTAACTGGAAAAATATCACAAGTTCTTGGCGCCGTTGTGGACGTAGAATTCGAAGGCGAACTTCCTGCAATCATGAATGCATTAGAGGTTGATAATAATGGTACAAGATTGATGCTCGAAGTTGCGCAACATTTAGGTGAAAATGCTGTTCGCACAATTGCAATGGATACAACTGATGGATTGGTAAGAGGTCAAACAGCGACAGATACAGGTTCCCCCATTTCTATGCCTGTTGGTCCTGAAACACTTGGTCGTATTATGAACGTTGTTGGTGAACCTGTTGATGAAAGAGGTGATATCGGTACAACTAAAACTTATCCTATTCATCGACCTGCACCTGAGTTCGTTGATCAATCTACAGAAACAGAAGTTCTTGTCACAGGAATTAAAGTTGTTGATCTATTAGCACCATATGCCCGAGGTGGTAAAATTGGGCTATTTGGAGGTGCTGGTGTTGGTAAAACAGTATTAATTATGGAATTAATTAACAATATTGCAAAAGCTCACGGTGGTTATTCAGTTTTTGCTGGTGTTGGTGAAAGAACGCGAGAAGGCAATGATCTCTATCATGAAATGATTGAGTCAGGTATTATTGATCTTAAAGGTAAAGATTCTAAGGTTGCATTAGTATACGGACAAATGAATGAACCTCCAGGAGCGAGAGCGAGAGTCGCTTTGTCAGGATTAACGCAAGCAGAGTATTTTAGAGACGAAGAAGGTCAGGACGTTTTATTCTTTGTTGATAATATCTTCCGTTTTACACAGGCTGGGTCTGAAGTATCAGCACTTTTGGGACGTATTCCATCAGCTGTCGGTTATCAACCAACATTAGCAACTGATATGGGTGCATTACAAGAGCGTATTACAACTACTAAAAAAGGATCTATTACTTCAGTTCAAGCAATCTATGTCCCTGCTGATGATTTGACAGACCCTGCACCTGCAACATCTTTCTCTCATTTAGATGCAACAACAGTTTTAAATAGGGCTATTTCAGAAAAAGGTATTTATCCTGCAGTTGATCCACTCGATTCAACTTCAAGAATTTTAGATCCACAAGTTGTCGGAGATGATCATTATAGAGTTGCAAGGGAAGTACAAAGAGTTTTACAAACATACAAAAGTCTTCAGGATATTATTGCTATTTTAGGAATGGATGAATTATCAGAAGAAGATAAACTTACTGTTGCTAGAGCAAGAAAGATTGAGAAGTTTTTAAGTCAGCCATTCTTTGTAGCTGAGGTATTTACTGGATCACCAGGTAAATACGTTGATCTAGAAGATACAATTAAAAGTTTTGATGGGTTAGTTAAAGGGGAGTATGATCATATGCCTGAAGCGGCGTTTTACATGGTTGGTGGTATTGATGAAGCAATAGAAAAGGCAAAGAAATTAGAGGTCGAAGCAGCATAATGGCGACAATTTCTTTTGATTTAGTATCACCAGAAAATCTAATCTTTAATGATGAGGTTGGAATGATTATTGTTCCAGGAAAGGATGGTGACTTTGGTGTTCTTCCAAAACATAGCAAAGTAATGTCTTCATTAAGACCTGGTAGAGTGATGATTTATGGTGAGGATAAAAATTTATTAAAATCATTTTTTGTATCAGGGGGCTTTGCTGAGGTTAATCCAGAGAAATGTATAGTTCTTGCAGAAAGTGTTGAGGAAATTAATGCAATTGAAAAATCATCTATTGAAAAAGAAATTCAAGATCTTGAGAATAAAGAATCTGATGCTTTTAAAGAACAACTATCTATTGCAAAAGCAAAAATAGATGCTCTGAACTCTAATTTCTATGAAAAAATTTGATAAAAATTTAGTTAAATAATTCTGAAAATTCATCGAGTAGCTTTTGGTATACTTTTTGTTTAAACGGTACTGCATTTTTAACTAAGTATTTATAATCTATCCATTTCCACTCACTAAACTCAGGATTTTCTGTTTGCACATCTACATCTTTGTCTGTTCCTGCAAAACTAAAAATAAACCACTTTTGTATTTGGCCAATATAGATTTTTCCCCAAGGTAAATAACTTAATGTTTCTTCAGGAATTTCATATTTTATCCATTGTGAAGAAATTTTAATTAGATCAACGTTATTTGTTCCTATTTCTTCTTTCATTTCTCTCCAAACGGCTTCTTCAGGATTTTCTTTATCATCAATACCTCCTTGGGGCATTTGCCAGTAACCACTTGGATGATCTAATCTTTTACCAACTAAAATTTGCTTATAATCGTTCAGGATCATCATCCCAACACATTTACGATATTTTTTATTAATTTGATTCAGAAATTTTCCTAGATACACTTATAGCTTTAGCTAGATCAATAGCTCTTTTTAATTGATAATCTCTAGATAACCTATCATCCTTATCTATAGTTTTTTCACTTTTATCTTTTTCATTATCATTATCATTTTTTTCTTTATCTAATGATTCGTTTAAATCTGACTCGGAATATCTTTTATAATTATAAGATTCAAATTTACCTTGTTCTATAATGATGTCTGGAGTAATTCCTTTTCCTTGAATTGAAATTCCTGCAGGTGTAAAATATCGAGCAGTTGTTAAACGGATCCCAGACATTTTATCAGAACTTGCACGCTTAAAAGGAATAATTGTTTGAACAGAGCCTTTACCAAAGGATTGAGTTCCAATAATAATACCTCTTTTATGATCTTGTAATGCTCCAGCTACTATTTCAGAAGCTGAAGCTGATCCTCCATCAATCATTACTATAATCGGTTTTCCATCAGTTTGATCTGAACTTTTGGCCCTGTATCTTTTTATATCATTTTTTTTTCTTCCTCTAGTTGAAACTATTTCACCTTTTGTTAAAAAAATATCAGCAACTTTTACTGCTTGATTCAATAGCCCGCCAGGGTTTGATCTAAGATCGAGAATATAAGCTAAAACATCATTATTTAACTCTTTTTTTATTTCTTTGATTGATTTAGTCAGCCCTTTTTCTGTTTGTTCAGTAAAAGATGTAATTCTTAGATATCCTATTTGTTCAAAAATTTCATTTTTGACAGATTGGATTTTTATATAATCTCTAATAATTTTAAGTTCAAAAGGTTCCACGCCCTCTCTTGAAATTGTTATTTTTATTGGATCACCTTTTTTCCCTCTCATAAGATCTACAGCTTCTGTTAAAGTTAAACCAAAAACCGCCGTTTCATCTATTTGGATTATATAATCTCCGGCAATTACTCCTGCCTCGTATGCAGGTGTATCCTCAATAGGTGCAATAACTTTTACAAATCCTTCTTCCATTGTTATTTCTATTCCTAGCCCCCCAAACTTTCCTTCAGTATCCATCTGCATTTCTTCCCAGACTGTTTCATTCATATAACCCGAATGTGGATCAAGACCTGAAAGCATTCCATCTATTGCTTTTTCAATTAGTTCTTCATCAGTAACATCTTCCACATATTTTGATTTTACTCTGTCAAAAACTTGACCAAATAAATCTAAATATTCATATGATTCTTTATTTTTAGCGAATAAAGTATTTGAAAATAATAATAAAACTAAAATTAGAGTTAAACTAACTTCTTTAATTATTTTATTAGAAATATTGTACATAAATTTATGTTAATTTTGAATTAGCAGAATTAAAGCTTAAATCCCATAACTTTTCAAGATTATATATTTCTCTAATTTCTTGACGAAATAAATGTACAATAATTAGACCTGCATCAACAATTAACCAATCACATTTAGGTTTTCCTTCAGGGGTGGGACATTTAATACCTAATTTTTTTAATTCTTTAGTTAACTCTTCGGCAGTAGAATTCGCATGTCTTGTTGACGTACAAGTTGCAATAATAAAATAATCAGCAATTGAGGACTTATTTTTTAAACTAATGACTTTAATATTATTTGCTTTAGCATTATCAAGAATATTAAAAATAACTTTTGTTAATTGATTGTTGTTTTTAATTTTTACCTCTTAAGTTATTTCTTTGTTTTCTAATTTCTGTAGATGATATTCTAATTTCTTTATTAGTAATAAAAGACCACAAAGGCAATTGAGAAAAATTATTTTTTTTTAAAAAATTTTGATTAACTTGTTTATTTTTAAACACCTTTGATACCTTGCTATTTATAGCCTTATTATTATATCCATGTCTTCTAAAAACTACAATAGGCATATAAGAAAAAATTTTTCTCCATTTTTCCCATTTATGCATATTAATTAAATTGTCTGCTCCCATTAACCATACAAAATCAATATGTTCATAAAAATTATTAATAAATTTAATTGTTTGATATGAACACTTAGAATTTATTTTTTTTTCAATCTGTTTTATTTTAATAGGTTTATTTAATGTAATTTTTTTACAATTTTTTAGTCTTTCATTATAACTTGCAGGTTCTAATATTTTAAGTGGATTTTTAGGTGTTATCAACCACCAAATTTCATCTAGTTTCAAAATTTTTTTTGCTTCTAATGAAATATATATATGCCCCTTATGAGGTGGGTCAAATGAGCCGCCAAGTAGTCCAACTTTTTTCAATTATGGTCTTTCATGGCCACTGCCATGGATAATATATTTAAAACTGGTTAAATGTTGAGCTCCTACTGGTCCCCTAACGTGCAATTTATCAGTAGATATGCCAATTTCAGCACCAAAGCCAAACTCACCTCCATCAGCAAATTGAGTTGAAGCATTTTTAAGTATTATGGCACTATCAATGTTATTGTAAAAAGTTTTAAATGAATCTTCATTTTCAGTAATAATACAATCTGTGTGACCCGAAGAATAAGTTTGAATATGATGAATAGCTTCATTAATACCATTAACTAATTTTACTGATAAAATTTTGTCTAAATATTCAGTTGACCAGTCAGCTTCAGAAGCATTAATAAAAGATTTATCAATTGATTGAATAAATTTATCTCCTCTGATTTCACATCCTAATTCCTTAAGAGGCATTATTAAATCTTTTGCTTTTTGTTTTATTTTTTCATCAATTAATAATGTTTCTGTTGCTCCACAGATTTCCGGTCTTCTTAATTTGCTATTTAAAATTACTTTTTTTGCAATTTCAAGATCAGCTTCATGATCTACATAAATATGACATATACCTTCTAGATGTTTAATAACAGGAATTTTACTTGTTGATTTAATTTTTGTTATTAGACTTTTGCCTCCTCTTGGAATAATTACGTTTACATATTCTGTCATTTGTAAAAGATGATCAACAGCTTTTCTGTCAGTGGTTGGTATCATTTGTATAATATTTTTTGGAATTCCTGCTTCATCGAAAGATTTTGAAATTATTTCAACAAGAAATTTAGAAGTATAAAAACTGTCACTACCTCCTCTTAAAATTAGAGCATTTCCTGACTTTAAAGAAATACATGCTGCGTCGACTGTTACATTTGGCCTTGATTCATAAATTACTCCTATTACACCCAAGGGCACAGATATTTTCTTAAATTTTAAGCCATTTGGTTGAGTCCATTCATGTAAAATTTTTCCAGTTGGATCTGGTAGCTCTAATATTATGTTAATACTTTTAATTAACCCATTAATTGTATCTTTATTTACTTTAAGTCTATTTATTAGCGGTGGAGACAAATTTTTTTTGACAGCATTATCTAAATCTTTTGAATTTTCTTCTATTATTTTATCTGCATTTAATTCAATATTTTTTTTTAAATTTTTAAGAGCAATATTTTTTTTTGTTATATCTACTGATCTAATAAGTTGAGAAGCAATTTTAGCATTCTTACCCAAGTTATAAATTATTTCTCTAATATTGGTCATGTTGTTTTTACAAGATCATCTTTATGAATTATTTCATCTCTGCCATCATATCCTAATATTTTTGATATTTCTCTAGTTTTTTTACCAATAATTTTTTTTGCCTCATTAATATCATAAGCAGATATTCCTATTCCTATTTTTTTTTGTTTATATGAGAGGATAGTAACTACATCACCTCTATTAAATTTACCACTTACCTCAATTATTCCTGCAGGTAAGAGACTTTTATTATTCATAATTGCCCTCGAAGCTCCTTCATCTAAATAAATTTTTCCTGATGGATGTAAATGATTTAGCAACCATTGTTTTCTAGAAGAAGAAGTTGTTTTATTTGAGTAAAAAATTGTTGAATTTTTTATTGAAGTATTAATCAAAGGATTCTTTTTTGTACTATTGGTAATTATTGTTGTGCATCCGTTATTCATACATATTTCAGCAGCCCAAATTTTTGTCGCCATTCCACCACTTCCTAAATTTGAAGATTGATAATTGCCCATTTTTTTAATCTCTTTATTAATTGTATATACTTCGCTAATTTTTTTAGCATTTTTATTTTTAACAGGATTCTTACTATATAAACCATCAATATCACTTAAAAGAATTAGTAAATCAGAATCAGACATTTGAGCAACTCTTGCTGCAAGACGATCATTGTCACCATAGCGTATTTCTTCTGTAGCAACAGTGTCATTCTCATTAATAATTGGTATAATATTTTTTTGATGGAGTGCATTTATTGTCTTTCTGGCATTTAAATATCGTCGCCTGATTTCACTATCATCTAGTGTAAGTAATAGTTGTGCTACCTTTATTTTATATTTTTTTAATTTTTGTTTCCATTGATAAGCTAATTCTATTTGACCTATTGCAGCAGCAGCTTGTTTTTCTTCTAATTTACGAATATTTTTAGTTTTTGAAATAGAATCAGACCCTAAGGCAATTGCTCCAGAGCACACTATAATTATTTTTTTATTTTTATGAAGTTTTGCAATATCTTTACAAAAATCACTAATCCACTTCGATCTAATTTTTTTTGTTTTAGGATCTACTATAGATGATGATCCAATTTTAATTACTATTTTTTTATATTTATCAATCATTTTTAATAAAACATCTTACAAAAAGATATTGAATCAATTCTTTTAATCCTTTTCCTTCAAAACTAGAAATTGTAAATGGTTTTTTCCCAATAAAAGTTTCTATTTTCTTAAGGTTTTTATCAATATTATTTGTTGCAATATCAGTTTTTGTTAAAACTACTATTTCTTCTTTATTAATGAGTTTTTTACCATATTTTTTCAATTCATCTTTCACAATTAGATAATTATTTTTCCAATCAGAATCTGAAATATCAATCATATGAAGTAATATTTTGCATCTTTCTATATGGGCTAAAAATTTATCTCCTAATCCCCTACCCTCATGTGCTCCAGCAATTAAACCAGGTATATCAGCAATTACTATTTCTTTATCAAATTGTTTAACTACTCCTAAAACTGGGTGTAGTGTAGTGAAAGGATAATCAGCAACTTTTGGTTTTGCTTTGGAAACTTTTGATAGAAATGTAGATTTACCAGCATTAGGTTTACCAATTATACCTACATCAGCAAATAATTTTAATGATAACCATATCCACTGTTCCTCTTGAGGCTCTCCTTTGGTAAATCGTCTAGGTGCTTGATTGGTTGAGCTTTTGAAGTGAGAATTTCCAAGACCACCTTTGCCACCTTTAAGAAATGTAAATTTTGTATTATTATCTAATAATTCAGTAAATAAAACTGTTTTATCCTCATTATATATTTCCGTTCCTGGAGGCACTTTAATAATTATATCTTTTCCACTAGGGCCCGTTTTATTTTTCCCCATACCATCTGCACCTTTTTTAGCTTTAAAGTGTTGTTGATAACGAAAATCTATAAGGGTATTGATATTGTGATCAGTAATAAAAATAATATCTCCTCCCTTGCCTCCATCACCTCCATTAGGTCCTCCAAATTCAATATATTTTTCTCTTCTAAAACTTACACACCCATTTCCACCTCTGCCGGAAACAACATATATTTTTACTTGATCAAGAAATTTCATTAAAAAAAGGAGTTTTACTACTCCTATATACTATAAAGGTGTAACAGATACGTAAGTTCTTAGACGAGTTTTTTTGAATGTAACTTTTCCATTAGTTGTTGCAAAAATGGTATGATCTTTTCCTATACCAACATTACTACCTGGATGAAACTTAGTTCCTCTTTGACGTACAATAATATTACCTGAAATAACATTTTCACCACCAAACTTCTTTACGCCAAGTCTGCGACCTATAGAGTCGCGACCATTACGTGAACTACCACCAGCTTTTTTTGTAGCCATTATTTTTTCTCCTGTTTAGTTGTAGTCTTTTTCACTGCTTTTTTAATAATTTTTTTCTTTGAAATTGTTTTTTTTTGTGCTGTCTTTTTAGAGGGCGATTTAATTATTTCTTTTTTTTCATTATTTGTTTTTTTGTCTTTAGATTTTTTTTCTACTATTTTTTTCTTATTAGTAGATATTTTACCATCTAGTGAGATTGTTTCAATTTGTAAAACTGTTAAATATTGTCTATGACCTTGAGTTGATCTATAATTTTGTCGTTTTCTTTTTTTAAAAACTATAATTTTATTACCTCTAATTTGTTGAACAATTTTTGCTTGAACAACGGCCCCTTGAATTAAGGGAGTGCCAATAGTGTTTTTTGTTTTATCAGAAATCGCAAGAACATTTTTAAAAGATATATTATCACCTTTTTTTCCTTCAAGTTTTTCAACTTTTAGAATTTGTCCTGTTTTAACAGAATATTGTTTTCCACCTGTTTTAAATACTGCTAACATAATTTATTTCAAGAAATCCGGGATTTATAATGAACAATAACAATAGTCAATTGAAAAGACTTAAAATCCACTTAATTTTATGATGAAAATCTTTAAAATTGATTCTTTTGATCTCTTAAAAAAGTAAAAAGCTCAATATTAGAAAATTTGTGCTTTTCTTTCAGTTGAATTGCCAAATCAGAATTTTGATTAAGAAAGGGATTGATTTGCTTTTCTGAACCAAGGTTAAAAGGAATCGAACGCTTTAGTTGTTTGATTTCAGATTCTATTTTACGTCTCAATGAAATTAAATCATCATTATCATTTAATAAGCTTTCAAGAAAATTAAGATTTGTTATCGTATATTCATGACCACAATAAACCGTAGTGTTATCATCTAAGGAATTAATTTTTTTTAGAGAATAATACATTTGATCATAAGTTCCTTCGAAAACTCTTCCACATCCTAATCTAAATAATGTATCACCAGAAAATAAAATTTTGTTTTTAGAGTCATATAATATTATATGATCCAAGGTGTGTCCTGGAGTTTCAAGAACAACAAATTCATTTATGCTTGTTCTAATAATATTTCCTTCTTTGATTAATTTTGATGAAAAGGAATGTAATTTATTCGGGGAATAAATTTTAGTATTAGGAAATATTTTTATTAATCCATCTATACCACTTATATGATCGTCATGATGATGTGTAATTAGGATCTTTTCCAATATTAGATTTTTTTGTTTTAAAACATTAATATGTGATTGACTTTCTGCAGGATCAACTATTGTTGCAAAAGAATTATCTGTTTTGTAAATTATATAAGAATAATTATCTTTTAATTGATTAACAACTTTGATTTTTAATTTGTTCATTAACTAATTATAGCAGAATTTTTAACAAACATTCTTTTTGCAGATTTAATTTTAATAGGTTCAAAATTTTGATAACTTAATAAAAATATTGCTTCATGAGTAAATAAATTAGTACTATAAAAATTACTATTATTTATATCAAACTGCTTTCCTTTAGCTGTAAGTCCAATACTTTTTTCAATTATAATATTCATTTCAGAGCATAAATTTTGAAAGTCTTTTATTGTAAAAAAATGAATATTAGGTGTATCATACCAAGCAAATGGTAAACCTTCTGTTACTGGCATTTTTCCTGAAAATAAAAGTTGCAGTCTTATCTTCCAGTGACCAAAATTTGGAAAAGATACTATAGCTCTTCCACCTATTCTTAGTAATTCAGTTATTATTTGTTTTGGTTTCATCATAGCCTGTAGAGTTTGACTCAAAATTACATAATCAAAACTTTGATTTGCATATTGTGATAGATCTTTCTCAGCATTGCCATGTACTACATTAAGACCTTTTGCTATTGCTTTTTGAGCTAATTCACCATTTAATTCAATACCATGGGTATTTGCTTTTAAGTTATTTTTTAATTGATGTATTAATTCACCTTCACCACAACCAACATCTAATAATTTTGCATTATGATTGATTAAAGATTCTATTAATTTCCAATCTTTTCTTATACTTTTTATTTTATTCATTTTTTTAGCCCTATATTATTTTCTAAAAATCCTTTTGTTACAAAATCTAAATTAGGTTCATCTAGTAAAAAACTGTCATGCCCTTTATCTGTTTCAATTTCAGTAAAACTGACTTTTTTTGAAAAAAAATTTAATGTTTCAACTATTGCTTTATTTTCTAATGTTGGGAATAGCCAATCAGAGCTAAAAGATATAACTAAATATCTAATATGATTATTAGGTGCATTTGAAAATTCAATTGATTTTTTATAAGTCTCTGCATGATCAAAGTAATCCATAGCTCTTGTCAAATATAAATAAGAATTAGCATCAAATCTATCAACAAAAGATCTGCCTTGATATCTAAGATAACTTTCAATTTGAAAATCTGCATCAAAACCAAAAGAAATAATATCACGAGATTGAAGTTTACGGCCAAACTTTCTGTGTAATGCATTTTCAGATAAATATGTTATATGAGCTATCATTCTCGCAACAGAAAGCCCTCTTTCAGGCACTGTTTTTTCTAATTGATAGTTACCTTTATGCCAAAGTGGATCATTCATTATTGCCTGTCTGCCAACTTCATGAAAGGCAATATTTTGAGCAGAATGTTTAAGGGCTCCTGCTATGTGTAAAATTTTTTCAACTCTTTCAGGAAAATCTATGGACCATTGTAGGGCTTGCATGGCCCCCATTGAACCTCCAACTACTGAAAATAATTTAGAAATCGTTAGTGCATCAATTAAATAAGTCTGAGCCTTAACTATATCTTTAATTGTAACTGATGGAAAATTTGCACCATAAGGTTTTTCAGTATGAGGATTTATCTCTTTTGGCCCTGTTGACCCAGCGCAACCACCTAGAACATTTGAACAAATTACAAAAAATTTGTTTGTATCTATAGGTTTGTTCGGACCTACCATACGTGCCCACCAACCATCTTTTTTTGTAATTGGATTATTCCCAGTCACATATTGATCACCTGTTAATGCATGGCATATAAGTATAGCATTTGTTTTATTTTTGTTAAGTTTACCAAATGTTTTAAAAGCTATTTTTAATTCAGGCAGTGATGTACCAGATACTAATTTAAAATTAATATCCTCACAAACTAATATTTGACAATCTATTTCTTTATTTTCTACTATTGTTGACTTAATCATATATTTATCCAAGCCAATTTGTTAATTTGAGAGTAGGGTATCACGCTTTAGCAGTTCAGATACACACCCGCAAGCTGTTTCAAATCGGTGCAGGAGGGGTATTTAGAGGATATCATTTTTTTGTCAATATCTCTTAATATTTACCTGTTAAATCTAGTTTTTTTTGATTTCTGTTAAGATACTTTGTAAAGACACATTCACAATTATGGAAAACAAAGAATTAGATAAACTTCGTGCAGAAATCAATATCCTTGATGATAAAATTTTAGATATTTTAGAAAGTAGGGCTAATATTGTAAGCTCAATTGGAAAACACAAAAATTCATTAAAGAATATCGTTGATCTTGAAAGAGAGCAAAAAGTTTTAGATCGGTTAATTAATAATTCTAAAACAAAATACTCTAAAGATACTATAGTTAGAATCTGGAGAGAATTATTCCAAGCATCTTCAAAGCTTCAACAAACCAATGCAGACTTAATACAAACTAAGAGATCTATAAATAGTATTAATATTTATAAAGGAGGAAAGCAGAATATTTTTGGCAAAAAAAATATTATTAAATTATCTTCAAATGAAAGTTCTTATGGACCTTCACCTTTAGTATCAAAATTAAGTAAATCAAAAAAATTTCTTTTAGATGTTAATCGTTATCCAGAAATTGATGGCGAGACCTTAAGACATTCGATAAGTAAATATCATGGTATAGATTCAGAAAGAATTGTTTTAGGTTGCGGCTCTGATGAAGCCCTTCTATTTGCAGCTTTATCTTTTTGTAGAGATGGTGACGAGATTGTTCATGCAGATCATGGTTTTGAAATGTATCCAATTATTTCTAAAATAGTTGGAGCAACATCAAAAAAAATTAAAGAGGATAAAGAATTTAAAATTTCTTTAAAATCAATTTATGATGAAATTACTGTTGCAACAAAATTGATTTATCTTGCAAATCCTAATAATCCTACAGGAACATATCTGAGCCAATCTTTCATCAAAAAACTTATGAAAAAAATACCTAAAGATATAATTGTTGTTATAGATGGAGCATATGCAGAATATGTTATTAAGGAAGATTATAATAAAGGATTTGCTTTAGCAGATGAATTTGAAAATATTATTTTTACTCGTACTTTTTCTAAAATTTATGGATTAGCTGGTTTAAGGATTGGTTGGTCGTACTCGAGTAAAAAGGTAAGTGAAATATTAAATAAAGTCAAAGGCCCTTTTAATACTTCTTCTTTGGCGCAAAATTTAGCAATTGCTGCACTAAGTGACCAAAATTATATTAATAAAGTTATTAAATTGAATTTAGACACGAAAAAATGGTTTGAAAAAGAATTAAATAAATTACAAATTAAAACATATTCCTCTGAAGGTAATTTTACTTTTATTAAATTAACAGAAATTAAAGCAAAAAAAATTACAAAACATTTATTAGATTCAGGTATTTTAATTAGACAGCTTAACAGTTATAAATTGCCAGATTGTATAAGAATCACTATAGGCACTCGTCAAGAAATGAAAACAACTATTGAAAGTTTAAAAAAAATCAAATGGTAAATAAAAAAATTGAATCAGTATTAATTGTAGGAATGGGTCTAATAGGTTCCTCAATTTCAAGAGCTTTAATTGAACTAAATATAACAAATAATATATTTGGATTAGATTCCAATGAACATATTATTAAAAAATGTAATGAATTAAATCTTTTGATAGAAGGTGATACAAATATAAATAAATTTAATCAGCAATTTGATTTAATAATTATATGTACTCCTTTAAATACTTATAAAAAAATTTTTACTGATCTGAATAAATACATATCGCAACCAACCTTGATAACAGATGTAGGTTCCACAAAAGTGAGTGTTATTCAAGATTTCAAAGAATGTATAAATAATAATTATTTAAAATTTCTTCCTGCCCATCCTATTGCCGGTATTGAAAAGAGTGGTCCGGAGTATGGTTTTGCCAAATTATTTGAAAATAGATATTGTATAGTGACTCCATTAAGCAATGATGAAAATACAATTAGACAAATAAGTTATTTTTGGGAATCTATAGGAATGATAGTTGAAAAAATGGACCCAAATAAACATGATAGGGTGTTGGCTATGACATCTCATATCCCACAACTAATTGCTTATTCTGTAGTAGCAACTGCTACAGAATTAGAGTCACATTTAAAAGATGAAGTAATAAAATATTCGGCTGCTGGTTTTAGAGATTTTACACGTTTAGCCGGCAGTGATCCAATTATGTGGCGTGATATATATAATAAAAATAAAGATGCAGTCCTAGAGATGCTAGGTAGATTTAGTGAAGATTTGTCAACATTTCAAAAAGCAATTCGTAATAATGATTTAGATTTTTTACAAAATAAATTTTCAAATTCAAAAGAAATTAGAAAAATTATTGAAGACCTTGGTCAAGCTGGAAGCTTTGATCCTACTGAAAATAAAAATTAATTTAACAATTTATTAGTTGCGTCTTCAATAGAGTTTTTAACTTTTGTAAATACTTCTTCTTTCCTCAAATATGGTTCTATTGTAGGTAAAAATTGAATAATAATGTGCCCATTTTTAATATTCCAATCATTCTTTGGCCAACAAGTACCAGAGTTGAGAGCAATTGGTAAAAGTTTTCTTCTAGCAATTTTATAAATACCCAAAAATCCAGTTTTATAGTTTGGTTTTTCACCAGGAATCTTTCTTGTTCCTTCTGGAAAAATTATGATTGATGATCCATCATTTAGTTTTGATTCAACATCTTTCAACATTTTGCGCATCGCAGATGCTTTTCCTGACCTGTTAATAGAAACCATATTACTTTTGTATAAATATTGACCAAAAATAGGGATGTAAAAAAGTTGTTTTTTGTGAATAAAAAAACTTTTGTCAATATAGTAAAATAAAGCAAAGGTTTCGAAAGCTGATTGATGTTTTGAAACTATTATGACAGGTTCTTCAGGTATATTTTCTAATCCCTTAATTTCGTATGTGATCCTACAAATTAGCTTTAATAATATAAATATCCCTTTAATCCATAATTTAGCTGGTTTACGAATAAAGGAACTAGGAAACAAAATATAGGGAAGGCAACATATTCCCATAAAAATAGTCCAAATTGTCAAAACAAGATAAAAAATTAACGTTCGAATCATCATGTGAATACTTTTTGTTTTATATACTACCATCTCTAATCTATATATACATTATGTTCATCGAATGCTCTGAATGCAACTACAAATATTTAGTCAATTCAGCAGATTTAAAGCCTAATGGAAGATTAGTAAAATGCGCCAACTGTGGACATCAATGGTTTCAAAATTTGGAAATTGACAAATTATTAACATCGGCAAGCGTAACTAATAATGTATTAAATGACGATAAATTAGAAAAAAATAAAAATAATATAAAAAATTTACCAAGCACAATCGTAAAAGAACAAAAATTTAGTACTATTAATACATTTGCTGCATTATTATTTTTAATTTTATTGATAACAATGGTTTGGCTTTTTAAAAATTATGGTTTGAATATTTTTGTATTAATTGATTTTTATTTTAGAGAATTTTTTTTCAATATTAATTTAATTATTAATGATATTGCTTCAATTATCTATAATATCCTAAATTAATTTAGCCAACTTGGAATATTATTATCAGCAATGTATTCATCAATTGTTTTGGGTTTATAAATTACAGAAAAAGAATTTCTATTTACTAAAATTTCAGCTGGTAAACCTCTTGAATTATAATTAGAAGCCATAACTGATCCATAAGCCCCAGTGTCTTTAATAATTAATACATTATTAATATCTTGTTCTGGTAAAATTATATTATGAGCCAGAATATCAGAACTCTCACATATTGGACCTGCAACTGTATACAACTCATTTTTTTTTGATTTGTTGTTTAGTGGCTCAATTACATGAGTGGTATTATAAAGTGCTGGCCTAATTAAAGTGTGCATCCCTGCGTCTGTTATTAAATAATTAATTCCGCCATTATTTTTTTTTGTTAAAATTTTGGTAACTAATATCCCTGCATTAGCTATTAAATAGCGACCGGGTTCAAATGAAATTTCATATTTACTTTTATTAAATATTTCATTTATTACTTCACTTATCAATTTTAGATCAACAATAGGATCATCAGGTTTGTATTGAACACCAAAACCACCACCTAGATCAACATGTGATATTTTGAAACCAGATTCAGTAAAATTTTCTGCAGCTTTTTTCATAGTATTAAAAACTTTTTTGAATATGTTGATATCAAAAATTTGACTTCCAATATGGCAGCTTATTGCAACCAATTTTAAATTTTTATAATTTTGTAAATTGGTTTTAATTGTATCTACACTCTCTATTGCAATTCCAAATTTATTAGTTTTTTTACCTGTTGAAATTTTATCCAGAGTTTTTCCATCAATATTAGGATTTAATCGTACTCCTATGTTAACTGTTACATTTATTGATTTTGCAATACTGTTAATACTATTTAGTTCTTCTATTGATTCAACATTAATAATTCTGATATTTTGTTTAACCGCTAGTAAAAGATCTTCTTTAGATTTTCCCACTCCTTCGAAAATGATTTTATTGGGATGAATACCTGCATGTATAGCTTTTTTCAATTCGCCTACAGATACCACATCTGCACCCGCTCCCAGATTTTTCATTAATTTTATAATTGCAAGGTTAGAATTAGCTTTTACAGAAAAGAAAATATTATTTCCCAGAGCTTTTTTCAAGCTATTATAAGACTCTGTTATTTTATTCTGAGAATAAATATAAAAAGGGGTATTTTGTGTTTTAATTATATCTTCTAAATTAACACCTTCGATAAAAGGTTTATTATTTTCATATTTAATCATTTTAATTAGATTGAATAATTACTGATTGCTGACGAGATTTTTCATCTTCAAATCTTTTTTTACATGCTTCATCACAGGGATAAGTTATTACTGATTTGTCTAATTTATTATCTGGCAAACTTAAAGGTCCAACCTTTCCGCAACTAAATAAAACAAATGAGATAATCAATATATATAAATAATTTTTCATTAGAGATACTTTTTTATAGCATATTTAATTGTTTGTTTAACACTTTGTGGTGAAGTGCCACCAAAACTTTTTTTGTTTTTAACACTTTCATGAATTGATAATGTTTTTTTAGCACTAGAGCTAATATTTTTATTGAATTTTTTTAATTCATTTAGGCTTAATTGATTTAATTTTTTATTATTTTTATCAGCATATGCAACAATTTTTCCAGTTAATTGATATGCCTCTCTAAATGAAAATTGTAGATGTTCTACTAACCAATTTGCAAAATCTGTAGCAGTAGAGTTAGAATTAATTACCGCCTCAGCCATGATATTTATGTTAAATGTAATTTTTTTCCACATCTCAGTCATTACTTCTAAAATTAAACATACATCATCAAATGCAGAAAAAACAATTTTTTTATCATCTTGCAAATCCTTACTATAAGCTAGGGGGAGTCCTTTAAGAATTACTAATAATGCGTTTAGATGACTAATAACACTACTTGCTTTACTTCTTGTTAACTCAGCACCATCGGGATTTCTCTTTTGGGGCATAATCGAGCTACCTGTAGCTAATTCATCTGGTAAGTTAATAAAATTAAATTGTTGATTGGACCAAAGGATAAGTTCTTCTGCCATTCTAGATAAATGAGTACTAATTAATGAAAGAACGAATAAAAACTCGACAGCAAAATCTCTATCAGAAACACTATCAAGAGAATTTACAGTTGGTTTATAAAATTTTAATAATTTTGCAGTTAAATTTCTGTCAATTGGAAACGATGTACCAGCTAGTGCGCCAGAGCCAAGTGGACTCTCATTTAGTCTTTGCATACAATCAACTAGTCTTGATCTATCTCGACCTAACATCTCAACATACGCAAGGCAATGGTGAGCTAAAGAAATAGGTTGAGCTACTTGAAGATGTGTATAACCAGGCATTATTGTAATAGTATGTTTTTTCGCAACATTGATTAAACTTTTTTGGAGTTTTTGAAGATGATTATCTAAATTTACACTATTATTTCTTATCCAAAGTTTAAAATCTGTAACAACTTGATCATTTCTTGATCTTCCAGTATGTAATTTGCCTGCTGTTTTGCCTATTTGCTTGAAGAGTAAATATTCAACGTTCATATGAATATCTTCAAGTTCTTTTTTGAAACTAACTTTTCCCGCATTAATATTACGTAAAATTAATTTAAGGCCATTTACAATTTTTATTCCATCTTTTTTTGTAATAATTTTTTGTTTACTTAGCATTTGAGCATGAGCTATTGAACCCTCAATATCCTCTTTGTATAATCTTTGATCTATTTCAATAGAGCTGTTAATAGTCTCAAGTAATTTTGAGGGACTTTTTTTCAAATTAGTATTTCTAGACGGATTTTTTTTCATCGCGTGCGCCTATAAAGCTATTTACAATATTTTCCACTCAAATACGTCATTTATTTATATTTCTTTTAGTGAGAATTGTTAAATTATCTATATAAACTCTAGAAAAATGAAAATATTAAAAGTTGTCGTAATTGGGTCTGGCACTATGGGAAGTGGTATTGCAGCACAAGTTGCAAATGCAGGTTTGCAGGTTCATCTACTAGACCTTACAAATGAAATTGCTACCAATGCTTGTGAACGTATTAAAAATTCTAGACCTCCTTTATTAATGAAAGAAAATAATCTTAATAATATTATTCCTGGGAGTATAGAAAATGATTTGGAAACCTTGAAAGATGCTGACTGGGTTGTAGAAGCAGTTGTTGAGAGAATAGACATCAAAAAACAACTTTATTCAAAAATTGATACTCTTCGTAAAAAAGCTGCAATTGTATCATCAAATACTTCTTCTATCCCACTAAAAGTATTAACGGAAGATATGTCTGACGATATGAAAAAAGTTTTTTGTATTACACATTTTTTTAATCCCGTTCGTTATATGCGTCTTCTTGAATTAGTTATAGGCCCACAAAATGATAAAGAAAAAATTAATGATCTAGCTAAATTTGCAGATAAGACTTTAGGTAAAACAGTAGTATTATGTAATGACTCGCCAGGTTTTTTAGGTAATCGAGTTGGGGTTTATACAATGCAAGTTGCTATGACAGAAGCTTTTAATCTTGAATTGAGTGTTGAAGAGGCAGATGCAGTTTTTGGAAGACCTCTTGGTATTCCTAAAACAGGAATATTTGGTTTGTATGATTTGATTGGTATTGATTTAATGTCTGATGTACTTAAAAGTTTTATTAGAGAATTGCCTTTGAATGATCCTTTTCATGAAGTAGGTAAAGAATTACCAATTATTAAGTCGCTAATTAAGGATGGTTATACGGGAAGAAAAGGTAAAGGTGGTTTTTTTAGGATAAATAAATCATCTGGTTTAAAAATTTTAGAATCCTTAAATTATAAAAATCATACTTACCAAGAATCAAAAAAAGTTGATCTTCAACTTCCAGAGGTAATGAATGTCAACGAAGTATTGGAAAGAAAAGACGTATTCGGAAAATATGCTTGGTTAATAATTAAAAAATCAATTTTATATGCATCAAACCTAGTTCCAGACGTAACAGAAAACTTCAATGATATTGACGACGCTATGAAATGTGGCTTCAACTGGTCAAAGGGACCTTTTGAAATATTAAATGATATAGGAATTAAAAACTTTGTATCTAGACTTGATAAGGATGAAACAATACCACCATTTATAAACAAACTTCTGGATCAAAATAAATCTTTATTTAAAACCTCTCAAAATTCATTAGAGTATTTTCATCCAAAACATACTTATCTTCCGATGAAAAGACCTACGGGTGTAATATCTTTGTCTGATATCAAAAAATCATCTACGCCAATCTTCACCAATCAATCCACATCTATTTGGGAGGTTCACGGCAAATCTAGATTTATCTGTGTAGAATTTCATACCAAAGCAAATGCACTTGATAGCTTAACAAATGACTGCTTATTAGCAGCATATGATTTATGCTATAAAAAAAAATATGATGGAATTGTTATCGCCAATGATGCTATGCAATTTTCTGCAGGAGTTAATTTAAATTATTTTTATAATAAGGCTGTTGAAAAAAAATTTAAAGATATCGACATTTTTCTTAATAACTTTCAACAATCACTGCACCGTTTGCAGCATGCAAAGTTTCCTGTTGTATCTTGTCCTTCTGGATTAGCTATTGGAGGTGGGTATGAAGTTGTGTCTCAAACTAGTTTTGTTGCTGCTCATTCCAACTCTGTCCTAGGTTTAGTTGAACCTATTGTGGGATTAATTCCTGCAGGAGGTGGGTGTAAAGAAATGCTTCGACGTTGGTCAAATCATCCTAAAATAATAAATAATCCAAAATTATTATCACTTAAAGTTTTTAATTTAATTGGTTACGCTACAACTTCAGATTCTCCAATAAAAGCAAAAACTCAAAAGTTTTTAAATGATCAAGATACTATTGTTATGAGTAGAGACCGTTTAATTGAAGAAGCAGATAATATTATATTTACAAAAAAAGAAAATTATATTCCAATAGAAACCGCTTCACTTTCTTTACCTGGACAAACTGTGATGTCTGAAATGGAAGATATATTAAACGAATTAAAAGACAAAAAAATAATTGGAGAACATGGTCTTGAGGTAGGTAAAAAACTTGCTTATATGTTAAGCGGAGCGGAAACTTCTTCTTCTACAATGCTAACAGAACAAAACTTATACAATCTTGAAAGAGAAATTTTCATTGATTTAATTAAGCAAAAACCTACACAAGAGCGGATTCGACACACCCTCGATACAGGAAAACCTCTGTTTAATTAATTAATCACTATTACTAAAGATTTTATTTATTTTTTTTAATGTTATAAGAATTTCGATGAATGAATTTTCTACAAATCTTGATAAGAATAAAGCTAATTATGTACCTCTTTCTCCATTAAGTTTTATTTCGCGAGTTAAAGATATTTATCCAAATTATGAGTCAGTAGTATATGGTAATCGTAGTTATACATGGCTTCAAACATATAATCGCTGTACTAAATTTGCTAGCGCATTAAAAAAACAAGGTATTGGTTTAGGTAGTACAGTATCAATTATTGCTGCAAATACTCCTGAATTATTAGAAGCGCATTACTCTATACCAATGACAGGAGGTGTTATTAATACTATTAACACAAGGTTAGATGCAGAAACGATAGCTTATATTTTAGAACATAGTGATGCAAAATTATTAATAACAGATACACAATTTTCTCCGACTATAAAAAAAGCTCTAAGTATATATGGCAAAAAAATAGCAATAATTGACATTCATGATGATCAAGCAATATTTAAGGAAGAAGAAGGTGAAAAAATTGGAGAATGGACTTACGAAGAATTTCTTCAATCAGGGGATGATAATTTCAAATGGTCTTTACCAGATGATGAATGGCAAGCAATTTCATTAAGCTATACTTCAGGTACTACTGGTAAACCCAAAGGTGTTGTTTATCATCATCGAGGTTCTTATTTAATGTCAACTGGAAGTGTGACGGCATGGAATATGCCAAATAAATTAACTTTTCTTTTCACAGTGCCTATGTTTCATTGCAACGGTTGGGGTTACCCATGGACAGCTGCATTAATTCATGCCAAAGTTATTTGTTGTCGATATATAATTGCAAAAGATATTTATAATTTAATAGATAAACACAAGGTTACTCATTTTGGTGGTGCACCAATAGTTTTAAGCTTAATTGCAAATGCAGATGGAAACGATAAGAAAGAAATTAAACACAAAGTATTTGTTCTAACAGCAGGTGCCCCTCCTACTAGTGCCATACTTGAAAAAATGGATAATCTAGGTTTTGAAGTAATGCATGTTTATGGTTTGACAGAAACATATGGGCATATACTTCAATGTTCTTGGAACGAGGAATGGAATAATCTTTCAAACACAGAAAAAGCTGACATAAAAGCACGACAAGGAGTTCGATATCCAAACACAGAAGAAGTATGTGTAGCTGACCCAGAAACTTATGAAACTGTACCTATGGATGGTAAAACAATGGGTGAGATACTCATAAGAGGAAATGTTGTTATGAAAGGTTATTTTAAAAATAAAGAAGCAACTGAGTTATCTATGAAAAATGGATGGTTTCATTCCGGTGATTTAGCTGTTGTTTATCCTGATGGATATATTCAGATTAAGGACCGCTCTAAAGATATTATTATATCTGGTGGAGAAAATATTTCATCTGTAGAAGTTGAAAATGTAGTTGCAAAGCATCCAGCTGTCTCATTAGTAGCTGTTGTTGCTAAACCTGATGAAAAGTGGGGTGAAACTCCTTGTGCTTTTGTTGAACTAGCTCCAGGAAACGATGTCACTGAAGAGGAAATAATTTCATTTTGTAAAGAAAATATGGCTGGATTTAAGAGGCCAA
>CETH01184539.1_pt1 | contig 21774 bp, 19 predicted proteins | sample 361461 | NCBI WGS metagenome assembly CETH01 (sample SAMEA2622695, study PRJEB7988) | marine metagenome | isolation source: saline water (ENVO:00002010), including
TGGATGAAAATTTAATAAAAAATTTTTGGATGAAAATTTAATAAAAAATAAAAATTGATTTTAAAATAATTTTTTTATTATTGAATAATGGCTCATGCGTTGAGAGAAAAAACTATTAAGATAATTAGTTCAATTGATGATATAAAATTAAATAAAACTGAAATCAAAGATTTAGAAATTGGTATATTTAATTGGACAATTGATTTTAGTACTAAAAATAATATAATAAAGAATTGGAATAATTTAAAATTCAAGAAAACATATATTAATAAATCAGTATCGGTTATATCTAATTTAGATCCAAAACAATATTTAAATAATAATCATATATTAAAAATTGTTGAAAAAAAAAAAATAAAACCACATGAAATCCCATATTTAAAAAATGAAGATATTTTTCCTGAAAAATGGAGTAATATAAAGAATTCTTTACAAAAGAAAGAGGAAGGAGTTAAAAGTAATAAAAATGTATCAAAAACAGACCAGTTTAAATGTGGGAAATGTAAAAAGAAAGAATGTTCTTACTATGAACTTCAAATTCGTAGTGCAGATGAAAGTGCAACATTATTTATAACTTGTTTAAATTGCGGTTCAAAATGGAGACAATAAAAATATTAAGAAAATTATAATTCATTATTAAATAATTTTGGTACATAATAAAATATAACTAATCCATATAACATAACATAAATTCCTAAGAATCTAATTAAAATTTTATTTATTTTTTGTTCTTTTCTTTTAAATTTAATTAACCATATCAAAAAAATAATAAAAATTATATGATAAACTATACTAACTTTTTCAAAATATTTTTTTTATATATTTATAAAATTCATATTTATTATATATAATTTTATTTTTCATTATCGGATATATTTTCATCATCGCTTAAATCACTTAAATTATCACTTAAATCTGATAATGATAATAAACTACCATTATTACTTACTTCATCACTTGATATACCACCACCATCTATATTTTCGTCATCGGTTGTATCACTATCTGTAGTATCATCACCAACAATATCATCATAATCGTCTTCACCTTCTAATAATATTGTATTGTCTTTTTCTTTATTATCATTATTGTTTTTAATTTTGTTAGCTCTTTTTATTTTACCAATACAATTGATTTTTTTATCATTTAATAATGGTTTTTTTCCAATTATTTCTATAAAAACAATATCATCAATATTAATATTATTAAGAGGTATATCTGATTGAATAGCTAATGTTTTTTTAGGTACTATGATTTCAATTATAGAATGTTTGATATCTTTACATAATATACCAAAATTATTTAAATTAAATACTTTACATTTTATAATATTACCAATAACTGGATTACAAACTAATGCACTAAATTGTACATTATAGATTACATTTCCTTGTAAGCTGTTATGTTCTAATGTACCAATAGAATATTTAATTATTTCAATACTATTTTCTTTAATAAGACCATATTTTGAATATTTGTTTTCTAAATTATCTTTTAATTTATCTAAAAGTTTTTGTTTAAAATTTTTATGTAATTTATCTGGACTTAATTTTACTTTTCTATTTATAATATTTTTTAAGAATATATCAGTATCAGACATTTTATTTAATTAATTTAATATTATAATTAAATCAAATTTTATTTAAATAAAATTATTAATTACTGGTCTAATAAAATATAAATTTTTATCATTATTTCTCTTCCTTAGAACTAATTGATATAATAAACATAAATTATTCTTTGTATATTTTTTTTTATTAAATTTATCCATTAATTCTTTTTTATTTTTTAGAATAGTTTCATTATACTTTTTTTCATATTGATTTATATATTTTTCTACATCTGTTACTTTTATAGTAGTTGTATCTTTACATTTAGTCCCAGATACTTTTTTATCTAGTTCTTTCTTTTTTAAATCAACTATTTTTAAAGCAGGATTATAATCACTTTTATTTTTTTCTAGATAACCTAATCTCTCAATATTTACATTATCTTTTATATTTTTTAATGATTTATCTAATAATTTTCTATTTGTTTTATCTTGAATTGGTGAACAATTTACTACTTTATTTTCACTAATACAAATGAACTTATTAATATAATGATTAAATATTATATTATCATCTTTCTGAATATATAAACCTCTCTTCATTGAAGAAATTATTTTCTTATGATTATCTTCATTAATATTATTCTTTAAAATATTATCAATTAATCTTTTTAAATCCTTATCATTTAAACTATCAATAAAAATATCATAAATATAATCTTCATTTTTTTTTATATCTTTATCATCAAATAATAATTCATCAATTATATTTTTAATTTCAGTTTCTAAATAGTTATCATAATTACTATATTTTTTATCATTATTAGGAGTGTTATTTTCATTAATTTCAAGTTTTGCTATATCTATTTTTTTAGATTTAATAATTTTCTTTTTAGTTCTTTCTTCAGTTAATATTTTTTCATCTTTAATATCATCGGGTTGAAAAATATAATAATTTGATTTATATATTAAATAACCTTCTCTATTTTTTTTTCCTTTAAAGATAATTTTATTTTTTACTAAATGATTTAATGCAAAATATAAAATCTCTTTATTTTTTATATTTAATTTTATATTTTTTGTTAAATCTTCTATAGTTCCTGAGTTATATGTTTGGAAATATTTAATAATATATCTTCTAACTAGTTTGATATCATAATTAATAATTTCTTTTTTATATGTAATTTCGTCTAATTTTTCTATCTTTACTTCTTTATCACATTTCAAATCACAATCACCATAATCACATATCCGTGACCCCTTTTTATCATTTATATTATAATTCTCTTTTAATATTCCACGTGATGTAAGAAGTTTAATAGGTTCTAAATCATCAAATCTATTAGCATTAATATTTAGATTACAATCAATTGCATTTCTTTTTATTATCCTTTCTAAAGTTGATATTTTCTTTTGTTTATTTTCAGCAATTCTATAAGTTCTAAAATCTATACTTTCTATTTTATTTTTTTTTGTTAAATTAACATACTGATAAATAGTTGTATTTCTTTGAACTGGTGGTAAATCTATATGAGATAAATTTCTAACACCTCTACCAATTACTTGTTCTAATCTATTAAGATTATACCAAGGGTCAAATATATGTATTTCTCTTACATTTTTTAGGTCTATACCTTCAGCACCACTTTCAGTTATTAAAATAACCTTTATTGTATCACCTTCTTTATTATTACTATTATTACATTCTGCAATTTCTTTTGTATTATTTGCTGATAAATAATTATCACCTGATATAATAACATAACTTCCCCTTTTCTTTTCGCGAGAACCCTTGTTTAAAATATTTTTACCTCCAAATTTATGAAATCCAATATGTTCTAAAGCAATCGCAATTGGAATTACACCAGAAGCCTTATATCTAGAATAAATTAATATAATTCCTTCTGATTTTTTTATATTTTTTAATAATAATTTTATTTTAGGTGAATAATTACCTATATTTGAATAATCTAATATTTCTTCCTTATTTTTATATTCAACTTTATATTCCCCTTTCTTACTATTCTGTATTTTAAATATATTTGCCAGACCTTCATTACCATATATTTTTTTTATATCTGTATCATTTTCACCATATACAATATTTGAAATTTGAACTCTCTGTTGAATATCAGCATTATCTTCATCATCTTCATCATTATCATTTTTATTTTTAGTTTTAATCATATCATACATTTCTTGTTGTAAATCTGACATTTCAGTATAAATAAGTTCTAGATGTTTTATTTGCTCATTTTTTGGTATTTTATTACCATTTATATCTAATTTGGGATAATTCTCTTTTGATAATATTCTATTATCATTATTAATAGAAGGAAATAATCTTATTGGAAAAGTAAAAGGATTTTCACCTCTCATATAAGAAATAAAATTACTAGATATTTTTTTTAATTGATTCTCAAAATCTGAATTTAATTTATCATTATCATCAAATATTTTATCATTTTTACTAATTTTTTTAAGACCATTTTGAATTAATAAAGTGTTTAATATAAATTTTAATTCATTATGATTATCAAACATAGGAGTAGCACTAAGAAGTACTAACACATTATTATTTAATATTTCTAACATTTCATGAAAAGCTTTTGAAACTTCTTTTCCTTTAACATCTTCATTAACTAATCTCATATTATGGATTTCATCAACAATAATAGTTCTATCATCAAAATATATTCTTAATTTATTTATGAAATCGGTATTATTTTTACTATTAACTTTAATTCTTTTGAATAAATTACCAAATTCTCCAAAACTCAATATTTCATATTCAGTATTTATCATTTTTTTAACTTTTGATTTTATATCCGATATTTCCATTTTATTTCGTCCTACAATATTATGTAAATAATAATTTCCTAAACATTGTTCCATATTATCTTCTTCTTTCAGTTTACTTATATCAAATAATCCTTTCATAAAATTGTCTTTTAGTTTAAGAGGTAATAATACAAGAGTTCTCTTGTTATAATATTTTTTAAAATTATCACTTATTTGAATAGATGCGCAAGTTTTACCTACACCTACACTATGATATAAATAAATACTTCTATATGGTGTTTCAGGTGATATTAATTTTTTTAGAAATTTTTGATTATTTGTTAATTCAAAAAAATCTGTCTGAATATTTTCTTGATACTCTTTATCTATTTTATTAATTGCAAATTCCTTTTTTGATATTAACTTTTTTGTAAAGTTTTTATCATTATAATCAGGATAACTAATTGAACTATTTATACTATTAATATTAAGTTTGTTTTTAATATCCTCTATATTTTCTAGAATCTTTTTCTTATCGTCTTTATTACTAGTTTTATCATATAGTTCTAATAAATTATTAATTTTTTTTTCTAATTTAGTATAATTTTCATCATCATTATATTTTGAAAAGTCAATAAGAGAATTATTGATTTTAGTACCCATTTAATTTAATATAATTAAATAATTAAATGAAATAGAAAAAAAAGTTTATATATAAAAATTTGAAAATAAAATATAAATTAAAATGATATTTTGATTGAGATATGGTTAAAAAGGAATGTAATAGATGTAAAAAAGAAAAAGAGTTAAATGAAGATAATTTTACACTTAAAGGTTCTATTTATACTAAAATATGTATTCCTTGTTTAGTAATCGCAAAAAAAAAAAATAACAAAAGACTGGAAATTAATGTATCTTGTTTAGTTTGTAAAAAAGAACTATCAATAGTTTCTTTTAATAGGCATTGTAAATCAAAAACACATCTAAATAATCTAAAAGGAATTATTATTAAGAAAAAAAAAGAACCTATTATATGTATTTATAAAATTTATTGTAAAGATAATGATATAACTTCTAAGTATATAGGTAAAACAACTAATTTATATGAAAGAAAATCGCACCATAAAATAGGCTGTTATAATATAAATAGAGATACTTATAACTTTAAAGTATATAAATTTATTAGAGAAAATGGAGGTTGGGATAATTGGGATATAGAAATAATTGAAGAATGTAATGAAGATGATTTAGATAGACTAGAATTATATTACTATGAAAAATTCAAACCTAATTTAAATAGGGTTAAACCTTCTTATAATTTTAATAATGCAGTAATTTATAAAATTAGTTGTAAAGATGAAAACATAAAAGAATGTTATATTGGTTCTACTATTAATTTTAAAGTAAGAAAAATAGCACATAAAACAAGTTGTAATAATAGAAAAAACAGAAAATATAACTACAAAATATATAAATTTATAAGAGAAAATGGAGGTTTAGATAATTGGAATATGATAATAATAAAAAAATTTAAAGATTGTAAAAGTGAGAAAGAATTAAAGAAATATGAACAAGAAGTAATTAATAATTGCGAATATCCATTATTAAATGATTGTAATTCATATACAAAAAATGAAGAAAGAAATGAACGTATTATAGAAATAAGGAAAAAATATAATGAAAAACAAAAAGAAAATAAAGTTTATTGTAGATATTGTAATAGTGAAATATTGAGAAATAACTTTAAAAGACATTGGAATTTAGAAATACATAAACAAAATGTTAAAAATTTTGAAGAAAATCTATGTATTTTAATAAAAAAAATGAATATCTAATATAAAAAATTTTATTATACTAATATATTAGCGTTTTTATAATGAACTTTTTAATTCTCTTTAATTCCAAGCACATGCTTTTTCAGCAATTCCATTTGTGAATTTAAATCCTTGTTGTTCTAAGAATTTCTTTTGTTGTAAACTATCTCTTGTAGGTGCCCCTCCCCATACAACTTTATCAGGATCAAATACAATATTATCGGGATTTTGAATATTACGAGCTAAACAAGGAACTAAGGGATATACTTGTAAATCATAAGTAGATACTTCGCTAATAACATCACATCTTTTAAGACCAAAGTCATTACCTCTTCTCATTCTGTTTTCTAATGATTTCATATCCATATCACAATCATTATTAGCACATTTTCTAAAATCTTGATTAATAATATTTTTATCAGTTAATTCGCCACCATTTCTAAGTTGACTATCAACATCTACATTACATCCATCTGTATATCCATAACCATTATTTACTACCATATTATTACATTGTGCAACATTTTCAAATTTTCTATCTTCACATCCAGCGCGAGGATCAAACATATAATAATCATCAATTGATTTATTTTGTTTTTCATTTGCTGCTAAAGCACAATCATCTAAACCTAATCTTCCGTCTAAGAAAAAATTTTTATTTTCACAATCCGACATTTTATTTATAATAATAAATAAAATAAAAAATTTAATTAAATTTAATTATTAATTTATTTTAATTGTTTATTCAACTCTACCTAATATAACTTCACTAACATTATCATAACATTTTTCTACTGCACCTTGTTTACAAGTAGGTCCTCTATCATATAACCATTTTGCAAATCCAGTTTGGTCATTTACAACATCTGTAACAGGCATAGTATAAAATTGTCTATCACCGGCATTATTCATATATACATCATCTACACTTCTAAACAATCGTTCATCATATTTCTCTTTCATACTTTTCCTAACACTTTTATTATCTATATCACATGCTTCTTTATTGTTTCTTTTGGAACCTTCTTTATAATCTGTTAATAAAACATTCATAAATGGATTATCTGTAGTAGGTTTTACACATTCTTTCTTTGTAGATTTTGAAACTGCTAAATTTTGTTTCTTAAAACTTTCTTTTTCTTTATTTTTTTCTACATTATCTATTAAACTCATTCCATAAGTTAATAATAAGACAATCACTAAAATATAAAGTACTCTATAATTATTTTTAAATAATATTAATATTATTACCAAGTATAAGGTGAATCTAATAATACTATTAATTTTTTCATGATATGTCATATTTGGGGTAGGGAAGAATTTAAGAAAATTATCTTGTGTTATAAATCCTTTTAAATCATCATACCATAACTTTTCAGTCATTATTATATTTATTATATTATTTTATTTTAATTAAAATTTTATTTACTCTTTTTCTTGTAATTTCTTTTTTAATTTCTCTCGCATTTTATTTTCTCTACTATCTGGATTATTTTGATGCAATCCTTGAGTTCCCCCCATACTATTCATCATTTGCTGCATCATATCCGGATTCATCATTCCTTTCATCATTTCAGCCATATCAGACATCCCTGCCATATCTGGCATACCACCAGTATTACCGCTACTATTATCACCACTCCCACTATCTTCACCACCAGATGGATTTCTATTATTCATCATATTATTCATCATATCATTTATAATAGGATTATTTGCAGAGCCATTCTGCATTTTATTCATTAATGAAAATGCATCTTTCACTAATTCGTCTTGTTGAATTTCACCAGAATTTAATTTCTGTGTTATTGATGAACCCACTTGTTGAACTAAATTTCCTAATATATTTCCACCTTCACCTCCAAATAAGTTCGCTGGATTTAATAAATCATTCGGATTCTCTATATTTAAATCATCTAAATTAATACTTTCACTTATTTCTTTAGCCAAGTTACCAATCTTACTATCTCCAATTAAATCATCAATATTACTATCTAATTTTACAAATACCTTTACTTTATTAATATTCATTAGTAGTACTTTAACTTCATCATCTAATATCTCACTTAATTCATTAGTAATATCTTCTTTCTTATTTATTTTTTCTAATACTTCTACAATTATAAAGAGAAATTTCTGTTGTTCATTGTAAATATCATCTAATGTAACTTCATCATCTTCGTCTTCATCATTATCACTAGATTCATCTCCATCGTCATCATTATCACTAGATTCATCTCCATCATCATCACTAGATTCATCATTATCATCTTCATCCCCTTTATCATCTTCATTATCGTCTCCATCCCCTTTATCTTCTCCATCCCCATTATTGTCTTCCTCGTCATCATCTAAACATTTTTCTTTGTCAGTATTATTATTTTTTTTAAAATCTTCTATCTGTTCTTGGAAATTCTTGTATAAATAAGAAAATAAATACAATATTAATATATAAGACATTATATTTTCTTTATCATCATTAAAAGTTCTTACTAATTTATTAATCTTAATATTTTTAAAAATATTAATATCTAATAATTCTGCATGTTCTTTAAGATTATGAATATTAAAATCTGGATCTAAGAATAATTTACTAAAATTATTATTATTTGTTTTTTTTATAAACAACTTAATATATTTTGGCGACTTTTTATCAATTACTTTATAATGTTTTTTTATTGCTAATTTAAAATAATTATCTTTCTTAATCTCTTTAAAGAAATCTATCAATATTCTATTAAATATAAAAGTAGTTTTTTGTTCAATATTCATTTATAGACATTAATTATTATTTATCTTTTAAATAAAAATAAAATTTTAATTAAAAATTTAATTAATTATTTTTTATTAAATTTTTAGAAATATTTTATCTAAGTTACTAAATATTTATTATTAAAAATATACTCATAATATACTTTATTTATATCAATACCATTATATTTTATATAAAATAAATATACAAGCATCATTATAAGTGCTATTACTAGTGAACGAAATTCTAATTTAATGTTATTAGTCATTATCAAATAAATTATCGGTAAAATATCAATTAACAAAAAACCTAGAATAATTAATATTTTATCTTTATCATTTCTTCGTTTAATAATAGTATTAATTACTAAATATGTTATAGGAATAAATAAAAATACATAAATCATTGAGGGATTAAATTTAGTAAATTTGAAATAATATAATAAAAACCAACAAAATGCCCAAGTTGAAAATAGATTTATAGTTATAGTATTCATTTAATTTAATTTAATTTTTTAATAAAATTTAAATTAAATAATTCACTAAATATTTATTTTTAGAATGGAAAAAGATTATTTATTAGCATTAATATATTTAATAGTAATTGTATTTTCTATATTTTTGTTATATTGTATATATATATTATCATCAGTAATATATAAATATTTTAAAAATAAATCAGTAGGTCAATATTTTGAATATAAAGAAGATAATACGAATTATAATACTTTTAATTCTTAAATCTTTTCACTAATTTTTAAAAATAATGTAAAATAATTCCATACAATTTCTTTATTTTCTGTAGATAACTGACTCCAATATCCTTTGAGTTTATTTACAATTTTATTATTTACATTACCATCTAATTCTTTATTTAATTCTTTACTATTTAAAATTTCCTTATAATCATGCTCTAAAAAAAATTTTTCATTTTTATTATTAATATGCTCTTTATATTCATCTGTTACAAAAATTTGATAAAATTCTAATGGTTTTTTTTCATCTGCTAATTTAACTAAAGTAATAGCATTTTTATACATTTTAAAATCATTATCATTTGGAAATATTCTAATTAAATCATTTAAGAATTCAATTATTTTTGTATTAAATATTGTATAATATTTATCCATTTAATTATTTATGTTTCAGTTACCTTTAAACATTTTTATTTTTCTTAAAGTATTGTTGAATATCCATATTTCTTTGTTCTTGCATATTATTCATTTTATCACTAATAGAACCAGAAGCCATGCCACCTCCATCCTCAGGAGGAGTCTCAATACGAAATTCACTATTAATTAAACCAAAATTTAGTGTTGAATCTTTATTACTATTATCATCTAAGAATGAATATACATTACTTATACCATTTATAGAAGTAAAAGGATTTACATTCTCATTCGTTTTTTTAGATAAATCTTCTAAAAATTTTTCAATAATTTCATCTTGAATTAAAGTTTTTTTATCATTAAGTAATATTGTAGGAACCGATGTAATCATTGATGGTATTTTATATTTTTTTTGACTAATATTAATAAATATGAATTCATCTTTAATATTATATTTTTCAATTTTTTTATAAATATCATTGCTAAATTGACAAAAATTAGAAAAAAATAGAATATGTTTTGTTTTTACATTATTTTTATTCATATTGTTATTATTCATTATTATCTAAAATTTATATAAAATTTTAATTAAATTTAACACATTAAATAAAAATTTGAATTCTATTTAAATTTTAAAATTAATTAATAATAAAATGAAATTTAAAAAATTTGAAAAAAAAGATAATAAAATTACATTTAATGTTAAGGATATAGATGTATCTATTATGAATTCTATTAGACGTGTTATATTAGCGGATATACCTAATGTTGCATTTGATTTTCAACCATATGATTTTGATAAGAAATCTGTAGATATTATAGAAAATACTTGTTCTTTGCATAATGAGATAATATTACAAAGATTATCAATGATACCTTTAAAGTTTGATGAAAATGAAATACATAATTTTGAACCATCAAAATATAAGTTTAGTCTCAAGAAAATTAATAATACAAACAAAATGATGAATGTTACAACTGAACATATTGATATTTATGATGAAAATAATAAAAAATATAATGAAAAGTTTATTAGAAAGATTTTTCCTAAAAACAAATTGTCAGGTGATTTTATATTAATAACTAAACTAAAACCTAATTTATTTGATAAAAATAAAGGAGATGTATTAGAAATTAATATGTTAGCTACTAAAAAAACTGCTAAGGATTATGCTGGTTTTGGATATGTTAGTCAATGTGTTTACTTTAATGTAGTAGATAAAGACAATGCACAAAAAGAATTAGATAAGAGATTAGAAAATTCTACAGATTTGTCTAAAAAAGAAAAAGAGGATTTAGAAAAAGATTTTAATACACTTGATAAATATCGCTATTTTAGGAAGAATGAATATGATGAACCTAATTATTTTGAATATCATATTGAAAGTGAATCTCGTGTTAGTCCAGAATTTTTATTTTTTAAAGCCATTATAATACTTAAAAATAAAATAGAACAATTAATTACTAATATAATTGATGATAAAATTAAAATAGAAAAGATAAAAGATACTAATAATTTTTATAGTTTTGAAATTAAAAATGAAAAGCATACTTTAGGAAACTTAATTCAATCATTATTTTATAATCAGTTTGTCAGAGAAGAGGAAGGAAAAGTAATAGAATATATTGGATATCATTGTCCGCACCCTTTAGAAGATATTTTAATATTAAAAATAAAATTTAATGAAAAGATTAAAGAAACTGAAATTAATGGAATAGTAATTGATAAAGGTCTTGTTCATATTCAAAACAATTTAGATAATATTAATAAACAATGGATACAAATTTCTAAATTAGATAATAAATTAATTGAGGAAGTTAAAGAATATTTAAGTTGATGAATATTTATTGAAATTTTTAACTTTAATATAATTAATAAATAAATGGAAAAATTTTATAATGAAAATACAGAATTTTTAGATGATATAATTCTAGATATAACCGATATTAAATTTACTGATTTAAATGCTAGTAATGTTGAAGAGAAAAAAGTAAGTGTAGTAATAACAAAACTAGTACAAAATGAATATATACAATATAGTGAACAAGATTTTAAAAATAGTTTAGTTATTTTATTTAAAAATATTGATTATAATATTAAACTAATTGATAATTTATATAATATTTTTAAAAAAATTGATAATAATATTATAACTGATGAATTTGAATATAAAGACGATAATCTAAAACCTATTATTTTTATTAATAAAAAATTTTATACAAATGAAGATGATATTGAAAAAGAGAATAATCGAGAATTAAATGATTTTATAATCTATAATGATAATGTTAATATTATAAAATTAGGTTTATCAGAACATCGTGCACAGAGAAATAATATTATGCAAAACCCATATAATATTGTTCAAAATCAATTATTTAATTTGGATAAACCATTTGAAGACGATAACAATAATATAGGATTATTAGAACTTCAAAATTATATTCCATCTTATGATAGAGACACACTTACTAGTTGTATATTTGAAAATTCTGATAATTTTAATAAAAATAATTATCAATGTGTAAATATTGATAATGAACCTATCAAATTAGAAACATTTCGCATTCTTTCACCAAAATCTATTACATTTGACAAAACCACTATCAATTACTACAATGGAGACAATGTTAAAATAGTTGGTTATATTAATAAAATACCATCTATTGACGAAGAATATAAAATATTTGATTTAGATAAATATTATGAAGACGTAGATAATCTTGAGAAAGGAGAAGATGTTAATATTTATTTCAATATTAAATTAGATAAAGTTAAAATAAAAGGTATAGTTAATTCTATAAAAGATAATAAAATAAATATTAAATTGTATGAAAAAATTAAAATAGAGGATATCTCCACAAAAGTTTTAATATATGATAAAAATTCAAATGATAATGATTTTTATATCTATCCACAAAAGGAGGAAAATATTTATTATAAAAATTTGTTAAAAGATAATATTATAGCATTTAAATTCTCTAAAGAGAATTTTGAAAAATCTTCATTATTTATATTTCCAAATATATATCAATTAATTAGTTATTATGATGATATAGTAAATTATAATAATGTAAAAAATATATTAAATGAGAACCATTATAATATTGATAATTTAAATGAAAATGATATTAGTTTAATACATTCTAAATTAGAAAAGAATATTACAGATATTGAAAGTATACCTAAAGAAAAATTAAAAAAAAAGATATTTGATTTTAAAAAACTAAAACCTACTGAATTAAGTCTATTAAATTTTAAAAATTTACCAAATAAATATTTTAAATATTATGATTTTATTGAAGATACAGATGAAAATAGGTTTAAGTTTATAACTTTACAGAATGATTTAGGTAATATACATTTTCTTAATAAACTTAAACTACAACTTGCTGAAGATTATAAAGAAATTGAAGATAATGATTTTGATGCCGAACTAGATAGATTAAAAATTGATAAAATTAATATTGAAGACCAATTAAAGAAATTTAAAGATAATGATTGTAATCAAATACAAATTCATAAATTCTATTATGGTGCTTCTCAATTTGAAGAAGATAAAGACAATCAAAAATATAATGATAAATATGCTGTATTGATTGAAGACAATATCTCAACTTTATATTTTATGGAAAGAGGTAATTGGAAAAAAATTAGAATAATTGATGACAAGAATGAAGTTAAAATATGTGATGGTAAATATTATTATGAGAAAATTAAAGAGAATAAATGTACTTATGATGATGTTAAAAAATTATGTGAAAAAAGAGATTTTATTAATTTGCGAAATAAACTTGAAATTATTAAAAATCAAATAAACTTTACAAAGGATTTAAAAGATTTTAAATTAAAATACCAAAAATATATAGATTCAATTGATAATATTATTAAAAAAAATAAAGAGATTGTTAATAATGAATTTAAATATGAACAAATCTCTTATAAAAAGAAGAAGATACAAAATAAATATGTTGGAAATGAAGATTATGTTGATTTTGCTGAACAATTTGAAAATATAGATTCAAATAATCTTGAAACTTTTAACCCTCTTAATTTAACCACTGAAGTTCATAATCCTTATAAAGATGAAAGAAATTTCTTACTAATTGAAAAGATTCTCAACAATATTGGATTTGAATTAAATTTAAATGAAAAATTATATATTTATGAATCTATTGATTTTTTAACTACTGAATCATTTAATAAAAAAATACAGGCTTTAAAAAAGACTAAACCAAAATTATCAACTCAAAAATTAATTAAGGAATTTTCTTATGAAAAAGAAAGAATGAATTTATTAGTAATTGCAGGTCTTATTATTATTGTTATTCAAATACAATTTCCTAATGTTGAATTTAAACAATTATATAATAGATGTAGTGATAATTTCAGTGTTGAGGGTTATCCGCGTAATAAAGATGAAGGAGAAAAACAATTATATAAATATGTTTTATGTGTTATTTCAGATTCTTATGATTTTAAGTATAAATTAGATTCAGATGAAGTTAAATATAAACTAAAAGAACCATGGTTGAAAAATACTATTACCTTTATTTTACAAAAGAAAGACTTTTTAAAGAGAACTTTAGAAAATAAAACTGATATTGATGATACTACACCACAAAATATTAATCAAATATGGGCAGGTTTTAAACCGGAGTTAGATATGAGAAATCAACCAACCAGTTTAATTAGTAAATATTTATATGATATACATAATGTTGTTAATAAAAGTAAAATATTAAACTTTAATGTCTTTAAAAAACCATTGAAATCAAATATATGTTGTTTAGAGGAAGTTAACTCAGATAGTAATTATTATAATTTAATAAAAAATAGAATAGATTATAATGATTATAATACTAAATTTAAATCAAATGTTGTTAATAGATTAATAATAAATGAAGTTTTCTTTAATATTATTAAAAATAAATTATATTCTAATTTTGATAATAATAAAATTTTTACAGAAGAAGTAACTTTAAAAAATGTTAAATCATATAAACTGGATAAACCCGAATTAAATTATTTTAACTTTAATGATAAATTTACTAGAATTTTAAATAATCAATCTAATATTCAAATTAAAAATGATGAAAACTTAAAAGAAATTATAGAAAATTTAGATAAAGATAATAATTGGAATAGATTTTCCACAGAGATAGATGAAATATTTAAAAATATTATGACTTTTACAAAAAATAATTCTGAATTATTAACAAATGAAATAGAAGATGATTTAACTACTTATTTTATTTCATTAGAATTAGATGATTTAAGTTATTTAAAAAGAATATTACAAAAATTTATTAATACTAAAATATCTTCAATTATTCATCAAATAAAAAATTACAATGTAATTAATAAAATTAATAAAAAATACTTAAAATCTGATGAAATTGGAAAAATTAATGAAATCAAAGAAAAAAGTCGCATAAATGTCTTTATTGAACATATACAAGCTTTAGATACATTTAAAGATTTTAATTTTAATATTATTTTAGAAAATATTAATTGTTCAGTAGTTGATATCAATATTCCAGATAATAATAAAAAAAATCCAGATATTGATAATTTAACAAAAAATATTTATATTCTAAATTACATATTTTTGAATATTATTTTATATATATATTCTTCTTTGTTATATGAAACACCTACATTATTTGATAATAAAACTATTTTGAATGAAGTAGGAAATATCCGTGATATTAATGTATCACCAAATTTTAAAATAATTGCTGATATTGTATCATTTATATTTACTGAATTTAGAGATACGATTAAAAATAATTTAATTCATAAAGAAAAATTACAATCTAAAATGGATAAATTAAGAGAAGAAAGAAAAAATATGAAATTAAATATATTTGAAAAACTTGATGTTGATGAAGCTGATACAATGAAATTACTGAAAGACATTGTCGGTATCGAATATGATTATGAAAAAGAAAATACAAATACTGCATTAGCTACAGAACCAACTACTGAAGTTGATATACAAGACCATGCTAATCAACTAGAGGAAAATGAAAATTATACTGAATATTTAGATTATCAAGGTGAAAATGCGGATGAAATTGATAATATTTAAGTTCCAAATATTCTTGTATAGATAGAAGGATCATTTACTTCATTAATTTTTTTAAAATTATCTGTATGTTCAATATCATATAATATTTTTCCAGTATACATTAATAACTCAAAATCATTTATCATTATACCTCTATCTGCTCTTATTTTTTTAAATTTAGAAAATAAGTGCATAAAATTTTCTACTGAACCTCTATCTATAATTTCAGCCAATTCTTTTTCAAGTTCACTCTTTGTTATTACATGTTTATCATGATATTTATAATACAGAGGATTAATAATATTATCTGTAATTGTTTCAACTTTTTCAATTTTATCACTAATTACAATTCCTAATATATCAAAATCAGTAATATAATAATTACTTCGTTGTTTTAAAGATTCTATCTTAATATGAATTCCATGATTTCTTCCTCTATGAATAACTATTTCACCATTGTAAAAATATTCATCAGTTTTCTCAGTATTTTTTAAAATATAATTTATTTTCCTATCAACAATTGTAAAATTATTACCAATATCTAAATTCTTTATTTTCTTTAAAGTATCTGCAACAATTATTAAACTAGGGTCTCTATTAATTTTACTTAATATCATTTCTTCTATCTCTTTAAAATTATTTACTAACCCTTCTGTTACATCATCATATTCTATTAATTTAAATGGAAGTTCTTCTGGTTCCTCTACTTTCATTCTTTTATACTTTTTACGATATTCATCAATATCATCTCCATATTTACTATCATTTAAATCTTCTAATTTTTTAACATCAGTAATACCAGCACCATTTTTATCATTACTTTCATCATCCTCATAACCACAATATACATTATATGTAAAGAAACGATTAAATTGGGTAGATATATTAGTTTCTTTATTATAAGTGTCTTCTGTTAATTTTATTAAATGACCAGTAGTATCATATTTTTTCATAGTTTTTTCATATTCTTTATAATAATCAAAATCTTTATCTTCAAATAGATTATTAAAATCAGTATTATTCATAACATATTCTTCTTTTTCGCTATTTATTAAATTCTCTAAAACTAAATCAAATTTATTTATTTGATATTCAAATATTTCATTAACATTTGAACTTAATTCATAAATTAATTGAGAATCTATTTTATCTTTACCTAATTTTGTAAATTTTATATCAATATCATTATCTACACTATCTATCTCATTATTCAATACATATCTCCAATCTTTCTTTAGATTAATTTTTACTTTACTACCTTCTGGTAATTCTACTAAATCTTTATAATCGTCATTTGTTAATTTAAAAATTTCTTTAATCTTTTCTTGATAATTATTATTATCTGATAATATGAATAAACTAGGAACTTTAGTTAATTCTTCTTTTTCAGTATATTTCTCAATTTTCTTTTTAGATTTTTTATTTTTAAATTTATCTTTTTTAATGGTCTTATTTATATTTAATAGATGCATTATAATATAAAATAACATAAACGTCAATACTATCTTAGATATACTCATTTAATTAATTTAATTAAATATTTTTATATATTTATTCTAAAATATAAATTTAATAAAAAATTTTTGACCTCAAATTTAAAAACTTTTTCAGAATTTTTTTTCTAAAATACTTTCTAAAAAACAGAATAAAAATTTTTTATTAAATTATTTTTTTGAATTATATTTCAATATAGTTGTATATAACAATATACATAATACAACTACTAATACACTTGAATATATTAGAGATGAATATTTATATTCTTCATTTTTCTTATTTCTCAAATATTCACGAATAATTAATAAATTAGCACAAATACTAAAAAATAATATAATTATTGCTGGTAAATAGAATTTACTTTTAACAAGTATAATACTTAAACCTGCAAAAATTGCATTGGTTCTAATTGATGCCAAGAATGTTCTATCATTTGCGAAATTAGTTCTTTTCACTGCTAAATCAAATGAACCATCCATTTATAATATATTATTTATTTTTCAAGATTTTTAATTAAATATATTTTTAATTAAATATATTTTTAATTAAATATTTTTAGAAAATGTGTATTAAAATATTTGAAAAATGTTTTGATGTAGAAAACCCTATACCAGAAAGAGCTAATAATGATATGCCACATTATGTAGATTTAAATTATCATTTGTTTCCAGATGCTGGATTGAATCGTAATCTCTTTAATCATATTAATCGAAATATTAATAAAGTGAAATTAATATTATTATATAATACTATAATTATTCATATAGGTCTTTATTATTATTTCAAGATTAAATAATAATATTATAATAAAAAATATTATAATAAAAATATTATAAACACTTAGTTATTATCATTCAACATATTTTGGAAAAACTCATAATCTTGCTCATTTGGGTCAGGTTGAGCATTTATTGGTTCTCCATCATAACGACGAAATGGACAATCACATTTACAATACTTATTATTTTCTAAATCAATGATACAAGTACATCTTTGATTTTTAGCCCACTTTTTTTTACATTTTCTACCAAGACCTGGAAAACCACTAATACAACAAGTACATCCAATCTCATTTGGAAAACATAATGCTCTATATTGCATATATATCCAAAATCTATCTTCTACTGCAAAATTATAATCACCATTATAAATTCTATTTGTTTCTTCATCCGAATATGAAGTCTCATTATTTAATCGATTGATTTTTTGCATCTGAAAATTATACACAGCTTCAAGCAATTCTTGCCTGAAATCTTTGTGATTCTCAACTCTCACAAATTCTTGTACAATTGAACCAACATCATCGCCACACAGAGGTCTCAAAGCTACTCTCACAAAATGATGTGTTGTCATACTACTCAATTAACCTATCGACAACCGGATAACTCATCATTAATCAATGACCATTTCACATTTTAATATGATTGATAAGTATCAATTAAAATATCAATAACTATTAAAAATGAATAATTTACCATATTTAGGATGTATAATTCTTAGTTTTAATATGTATTTCTATACCTATAAACTTTATAAAACAAGATGTAATGGAGTTATAAAAAATAATAAACAAAAATTAAATCAAAATAATGAACAAAAATTAATAGAAGAAAATAATGATGAAATTAAAAATATCAAGATATTTCTTAATGATTTAGAGACAAAATTAATAAATATTAAAAAGTTAACTGAAAATAAATGGATATTATAAGAAAATTTAGTAAATTGGAAATACAACTATTTAGATTTTTTTGCTTAAATTATTTATTTATAAAATCATATAATATTTTTAAAAAACTTAATTATGATAAGTATATAAAAAAAAAATATATTTTACCTTTATTTTTAGATTTTAATAAAGTTGAGATATTAGGTGATTATCATATTTTAGAAAAACCAATAAATAGTAGTATTAAATTTTTATTAATCGAACAAATATTATTTGATTTATTTGACTTTTATTATGAAATGAATACAAATAAACAAATAAGTTCATTAGTTCATCATTATTTAGTAATCGTAGGTTTATTATTTGTACGTTTTTATGGAAATACAAGTCATACTATACCATTATTAGTAGCAATGATGACACAATTTACATCTGCTTATGGATTTGCTTTAAGAAAAATATTAAGAAACTTGAAAGTGAATAAAAAATTATTTAAAAAACATGAAAGGTTTATGATACTTATGCAAATATTTATAAGAATACCAATGTTATATCATATAATATGCTATATAAAAGATATATTAGTTTATACAACTTTAAAAAAAAAATTACATATATTTGCCTTGGTTGGTTATTCTACTCAATTTTTTAATGAATTTGTATGGTTAATTTATCGCTAAGTAACCATATCTGGATTTCTTGAAAATATATAGTTTGGTCCTTTAAAATTATCATGGTCTGCACCTTGTTCATCACAACAATCAATATTATCATCTTCACAACCTTCACATCTTGGATAATTATTTTCATTAATAACTTCATAATATTTCTTATAACTAATTCTTTTTAATCCAATTGGAAATTCACAATATCCATTAATACATCCTCCACGTGTGTTTGGATAATTCTTATTTTTTAAATAGAATGGGCATTCTTCATCTTCTACACATCGGCTATCCCATTCTTTTACATTTATATCATTAAAAGTATTTTCTATATCATATAAATCTCTTTTATTAGTAGTATGAGCATCATATATATCATCTATATATCCAGCACCAGTACCGCCAGTTAATTGGTCTGCAACACATGCCTCTCTTATTCGAACGTTAACATATTCTCCTCCTAATTTATCAGTTTCATCTTTTTCATCTAATAATACAAATAATTTATCAACATCTTCTTCGCTTTTTTTCTGAACAATTATTCCAAGACCACTATTTAATACATATACTCTATCACCATATTCTAAATTATATTTTGTTATAGTTTCATTTAATAATTCAATAACATCATTATTAGTATGTATTACTTCATTAGTTAACTCAATTTTCTTAGCATTCTCTATAATTATATGGTCTTCATTTACTTCAACAATATAATATATCTTATTTACTTCAAATTCACCAATTTCATAAGTAAATAACAACCTATCTCCATCATTTATTGGAATATTATTTAACATTGTAATATTAACTTTATAAACAATTACATCATCATTTGAAACTATTTCACTATTTTTAAATTGAAGTATATCATTAGAATCCACTTCTGTATTAATAACAAATAATATACTTCCATCTTGACTCTCTGGGTCATCTTGAAATGTTTCTAAAACATCTTTAATACTTTCTTGCTTTTGATATGACCATTTTTTACTTATTTCTGTAAAATCAAAATATTGTAAATAATAATTTATTTTTAGAAATTCATTAAAATAATCCAATATACCTAAATAATTTTTATTAAAATCTATATCCTCTTTAGTTGTAAATATTATAGTATCTATTTGTAATGTATTATGAATTATATTTTTGTCAATTGATTTATTAATAGTAAATATTTGTCTTCTGTAAAATGGGAAATAATGTTCAAATAAATCTTTATTAACATTATTATATGGTACTAAATTAAAATCATTTCTCTTTATTTCATCAAATAATGGATTAGTTAGTGTATTAAAATACACTAAAATATCAATATTATTAAGATTAAATAAATCTTCAGTTATATTATTAGTTAGTATAAATTCATAGTTTTTCATACTTAAAAAATTATTTTGTGATTTTATCAGATTTATTGCAATTTCTTTATCAATTTCATTCAAATATCCAATTCTTAAAAAACTTTCAGTCAAATCTAAATTAGAAGATTTTGAAACTAATAATAAACTTTTAGGTATTGTACAAAGAGTTAATGCTTTATAATGATCTTTATACTCTTTGTTAAATGTATATACATCTGTATAATATAGATTATGAGGTTTTTTTTCAATATAACTGAGATGTTTAATATTTGCAATATTAATATTTCGATGTACTCTTATGATATTATTTAATTTATTTGAAATATCATATTCATTTTTGTAAATTGTTAAATTAGGAATTTTTATATCAATTACATTTTTTTTTAAAATTGGTTCGTTATAAATCTCTGAGACAAATTGTTCTTTTTTAATTTTATTTTTATAAAAAATTATAATTAGAACTAAAAACAGAATAGTTAAAATAAATATAATATTAATCATTTT
>CETH01184064.1_pt1 | contig 21718 bp, 19 predicted proteins | sample 361461 | NCBI WGS metagenome assembly CETH01 (sample SAMEA2622695, study PRJEB7988) | marine metagenome | isolation source: saline water (ENVO:00002010), including
CTCGCGAACCAAACCGTATTAATCCGAGTCGGCTCCCGCGTTTCACGGAGTCGCCCTGCTCAGGGTCGGTTACAATCCTACGAGCTATCAGCCCTGCGATCTGATTTACTAGTACCTTCCCGTGCTCCGTAACAATCCCGAGAGATGACTGCTCGTTGTCCTCGGATGCTTTCTCTGCCCACGCCACCATGTAGGAGCCCGGACGGTAAACCTTGTGTTCAACGGTCCCTGATACCGGAACTCGTTGAACATGCACGTCGAAAATGCTAAGAAAGATCGAGATCTTCCTGGCCGCTCCTGATATGAAGTCCGCCTGTTCTACGTCTTCGATCAGAATCACTTTTCCCTGTCCGGGTGCTACTACGAGACTTTCGTCTGTGGGCACGTTCGGTTGGGGATCACGAAAAAACCACAGAACGAAGACTGTGAGCAGGCTTGTTATCATCCCCGCGATTTGGATCACGATCTCAGTGGCAGTTGTTTTACCTGAAACACCTGTAGCGCCTTGGAGCAAGACACTGATCCAGCATGCGCCCGCAAGGACAGTACCCACGACCGCGAAAGGAATTCCCTCGCGGGCTATTCTCACCGGTCGTCCCTAAATACCGGAGGTTGGTAGTCCGCTAGAGCTGTTCCTGTTAAACGCTGGAATACGTCCTTGTACCTCTCTGATGATTCGAGAACGACTTCTTCCGGAAGGTCAGGTGGTGGTGGACTCTTATCCCAGTCGAGGGTTTCAAGCCAGTCGCGTACCGGTTGCTTGTCCAGTGATGGCTGGCCCCGGCCGACCCCATAGCTTTCTTTCGGCCAAAAGCGGGACGAGTCGGGGGTAAGCACTTCGTCGATTAGAAGGAGTTCACCGTTCTTGTGTCCGAACTCGAATTTTGTGTCGGCCAAAATGATGTCGCTTTGTTCGGCTACATCCCTTCCGAAACCGTAGATTTCGAGTGAGAGTTGCTTAAGTCGCTCTGCGAGCTCAGCACCCAGGATCTCCATCGTCTGACCGTATGTAATGTTTTCGTCGTGCTCACCTTGCTGTGCCTTTGTAGCTGGCGAGAAGATCGCGGGGTCAAGCCGTTGACTTTCTTGAAGCCCTTGAGCTAGAGGTTCGCCGGCCAAGGTGCCGCTGTGCTTGTATTCCTTCCAGGCGGATCCTGAGATATACCCACGGACTACGCATTCAACGAGAACTGGATCTGTCCTGTGCACGAGCATCGCTCTTCGGGCCCATTGGTTGCGTGTGCTGGCAAGCTCAGGATGACGCTCGATTATACGTTCAGGATCTACAGCGATGAGGTGGTGTGAAAGCCTATCGTCTAGCTGATCCAGCCACCACGCGGTTATCTGTGTTAATACCTCACCCTTGTGAGGAATTGGCTGTGGCAGCACCACGTCGAATGCGCTGACGCGGTCGCTGGCTATCATTAGTAGGGTCTCTGAGTCCACCTCGTACACGTCCCTTACTTTCCCTCGGTGTAGGAGTGGCAGTGGGAGCTTTGATTCGTGGACCAAGTTCTGATCAGACATGGAGGGTGGGGGCTTCTAGGGTTATTGAGTGAGAGTTGTGCTTTTCTAATACGGGGGCTACTGCGGACTCGATGAATTGCTCTACTTGGGAGGGAGCTCGGCCTACGAATTGCATCGGATTTATCATTTGCTGAAGCTCCTCCATACTGAGTGCGAATGAATCATCTCCAGCGATTCGTTCGAGTAGATCTGCATCGGCACCTTCTTCCTTCATACGTCGTGCTGCGGCCATGGAGTGCTTCCGGATCGACTCGTGTAGCTCTTGTCTGTCACCACCCCGTGACACTGCGTTCATCAAGATCGTTTCTGTGGCCATGAAGGGAAGGTGCTCGGCGAGATTCCTTCGGATTACCTCCGGGTTCACGACCATACGACCCGCAATGTTCTCAAGGAGTACCAGGCACCCATCTAGGGCTAGGAACGCGTCAGGTACCGAGACACGTCGGTTGGCTGAATCGTCAAGCGTGCGCTCCAGCCACTGCGTAGCGGCCGTGAAAGCGGGATCGATCGATAGCGTGATTACGTGCCGGGCCAGGGCACAAATCCGCTCCGCTCGCATTGGATTGCGCTTGTATGGCATAGCAGATGAACCGATCTGCTCGGCTTCGAACGGCTCTTCAACTTCCCTAAGGTTGGCGAGAAGTCTCAGGTCGTGTCCGATCTTAGAGACCGAAGCAGCGGTGCCGGCAAGAGATGCCTGCACCGCATAGTCTACTTTTCGTGCGTATGTCTGACCGCTAACTGGATACGTCGACTCGAATCCCATTCGCTTTCCTACTGCTAGGTCTAGTTTGTCGACCTTATTGTGATCTCCTTTGAAGAGTTCTAAGAAAGAGGCTTGGGTCCCGGTCGTTCCACGGACACCTCTGAAGCGCAGCACCTTGATTCGGTGATCCAACTCTTCTACGTCCAACAGCAAATCCTGGATCCAGAGTGTCGCCCGCTTTCCGACCGTCGTCGGCTGAGCAGGTTGGAAGTGTGTATAGCCGAGAGTTGGAAGAGAAGCATGTTCCCTTGCAAAGTCTGTTAACGCATCTACGCAGCGGATCAAGCGAGCTCGGATTAACTCGAGGGCATCCCGGTGGAGGATCAGGTCGGTGTTATCACCAATGAATGCGCTCGTCGCCCCAAGGTGAATGATTCCCTTTGCCGCAGGAGCATCATCACCGAACAAATGCACGTGAGCCATGACATCGTGGCGGAAGCGCTTTTCGTATTCGGCTGCTTTTTCTAGATCGAGCTTGTCGACTGCCGCATGCATCTGCTCAAGTGCGTCTTTGGAGATGTTGAGACTCAACTCAGCTTGGCTCTCGGCAAGTGCGATCCAAAGACGGCGCCAGGTGCCGAAGCGACGTGACGGAGAAAAGATCCGTTGCATCTCTCTCGATGCGTAACGGTCCGAGAGCGGGTGCATATATCTATCAATTTCCAACTTAACCCCTCCAGGACAGGCTGGTTGTATAGTATCTGTTGTCGCGTTCTAGGTAGACAACGATCCGGCCCTGTTGTCCGGTGAGCTCATCGAAGAATGACGCAGCGTCTTCTGCGCTAAGGATGCGAGTACGGTTCATCTGAATGATGACATCGCCCATCTGCAGGCGTGTCCTACTCGTCAACTCAGGAGATATGTCTGCGATCAGGGCTCCTGATTCGCTAGATAGTCCAAGTTCGCCCTGGATTTGTGATGACAGGGTTATCAGTTCAATGTCTTGAAAGAGAGTAACTCTTGCAGCTATTGACGAAGGAAATTGCACTGCCTCCATCTCAATCGTTCGTGACTGCCCCTGTACACTTAACTCTAAGGTGTTTCCAGCACGGAGATCCATCAGCACGCCCTCCCAGTCGAGCGGACCTGACAGAGCACGCCCGTTCGCACTTAGTAGCATATCACCTCGCTGCAGAGCAGCCTCGTCGGCTGGAGAGCCTTCAGTAATTCGACTGACTCGCACTCCTCGGGTTCGTCCCCACTCATCGGCTTCAGCAGGCTCTACGTCGATGCCTACCCAAGCTCGACGTATCTCACTGTGCTCGAGGAAATCGTTGGCGATCTGCAGGGCGCGGTCTATCGGGATTGCAAAACCGAGGCCTTCGCTACCACCGCTACGTGAAATGATTGACGTGTTGACTCCTATCACGTCGCCTTGTGCGTTCACTAGTGCGCCGCCTGAGTTGCCAGGATTGATGGAAGCATCGGTTTGAATCATTCCGAAGTAGAACCCTGCGTCTTCCGAAGACGGAGCGATATTGCGATCTACAGCTGAGATCACACCAGCAGTGACGGTTGGTTCGCTGTCCGCGACGTAGTTGCCGAGCGGGTTACCTATCGCGACAGCCCATTCTCCTATTAATAAGCCCTTAGCAGTCCCAACTGGAGCGACGGGCAGGTTGTCTCCCGTGATCCGAAGAACCGCTATATCGGCGACAGGGTCCGTCCCAATGATTTCTGCGTTGAAATCACGCCCGCCCGGAAGAGTGATCTTTATGTCCGAAGCGCCTGTTATTACGTGATCGTTAGTTATTACTATTCCGTCTTCACTTACGATCACCCCTGATCCGAAGCCGGTTCTGCGTTGCTGGGTTCCGGGAGGGAGGATCATGCTCTCCCACATCGTTCGAGGTCGAACCCGGCGTGTGCGCATGACATTAACACTGACCACCGCAGGGGCTACCCGAGCCGCCGCTCTAACTATTGCGGTTCTCCGGCTCTCATCAATCACCTGAGATGGAGAGATTTGCGACAGCTCAGAGGCCTGATCCACTGAAGATGTGTCAGCCTGAGATAATGCCGCGCTCGGACCACACGCTCCGGCAGTTAGTGCTGCGAGCGCGGGCAGGAGAAGCCGGGGAGGGGTGGGCCTCCGGTTAAAGCGCTGTACCTGCGGCATCCCAATCCTTGAGAAACGCGTCGAGACCACTGTCGGTGAGGGGGTGCTTACTTAATTGCCAAAGAACTTTAGAAGGCAGGGTAGCGCAATCTGCACCTATTAACATGCATTCTACTACGTGCATTGGATGCCGGAGTGATGCCGCCAAGATTTCTGTATCGAATCCGTAGTTATCATAGACCTGCCTTATCTGGCCGATCAACTGCATTCCCTCACCCGAAATGTCGTCCAGCCTACCCACGAATGGTGAGATGAACGTGGCACCAGCCTTGGCCGCGAGAAGTGCTTGCGAGACTGAGAAGCAAAGAGTGACGTTGACTTTGTGGCCTTCGGAAACCAGATCTCGGCACGCCTTTAGTCCGTCTTCGGTGAGGGGAACTTTTACGACAGCGTTCTGATGTATAGCCGCAAGTTTCCTTCCTTCCGCAACCATCGTCTCACGATCGACTGCTACTACCTCGAGTGAGACTGGCCCGTCTACGGCCTCGCAGATCTCTCGGTACATGGCGGTGACGTCGCCATCTGCCACCTTTGCCACAAGGGACGGGTTAGTTGTAATGCCATCAATCAGGCCTGCGTCCGAGGCTCGTCGGATTTCTGAAAGATCAGCCGTGTCGAGGAAGATTTTCATCTGGGGAGGGGGCTCCGTATCGGTTTAGGTTTAGAAGAAGATTCCTAATCGACAGAATCATCGCTGGGATATGTCACCCTGTGGAGAAATAGCCCTTCGGGAGGCGCTGGGGGAGAGGTCGTAAATTCTTGAGGGAATTCAAGTAGTCTAGCCATATCCTCAATCTCTCGCCGACCGAGTGCGATGTCTATCATTGTTCCGGTTAGATAACGCACCATGTGATGCAGATATCGGTTCGCCGTTATGGTCAATCGAACCCCCAGATCAGTGTCACTCCACTTTGCTTGGTGCACATTACAACGGGTTCCTCGCTTAGGTTGGCCCGCTTTCGCGAATGCTGCAAAGCAGTGCTCACCAACTATGTCTTGGGCTGCATGATCCAATAGGATCCGGTCTAGTGTGGGCGATTGGTCTAATGTTCCACCCAGTGGCCAACACCAGCGCTTGTAGAAAGGCGAGGCGCACAGGGGCTTGAGGCCAACTTCATACCTGTAGGTCCGCTTAAGCGCATGGTAGCGAGGGTGGAAATCAGGTGGGACGGGAATAACGGACGAGATCCAGATGTCGTCAGGAAGCATGGAGTTCAGTGATTTCTTGAACTTTGCAGCTCCCCAACTTGATGGCATGCCCACAGATGCGACCTGTCCAGTCGCGTGCACTCCTGTGTCGGTGCGCCCTGATCCGGTGACCGTGCGAGGTGAGTTTGCCAGCCTCGAGACCACGGATTCTATGTCACCCTGTACGGTGCGTTGGTCCGGCTGGGTTTGCCAGCCATGAAATGCCGTACCGTCGTATTGGACGGTGAGGCGAAAAAATCGGAGGGATTCGGGGGCATCCACCACAACAAGTTAGCAATGCACAGGATTCGTTCCAAGACGATAAATAAAAGCCGGTTCTTGTTCCCGCGTCCGATACGAGATTGACCAAAAAGCCTTGCAGGGATTAGCCTTCTAGACTGTCCACATTCTAGGGGCTTAAGCGGTTCCGTTTTATGCGCGAAGTCTTAATCCCATGCATAGCCGTACGAGATAATGAACCAGCCAGGTCTGACTGAATTTCTGGAGTATGTCGCGCAGGGAAAGGACCTAACCTCCTCACAGGCAGAAGCTGCGTTTGATCTCTTTATGAACGGGACAGCTAGCGAGATTCAAATGGCAGGCCTTCTCGTCGGCATGCGAGCCAAAGGGCTCGCATCATCAGAGATAGCGGGTTGCGTTCGGGCTCTTCGTTCAGCTATGAACTCGGTGTCAGCGTCGGCTCCGGATAGTCTAGTCGATACAGCCGGGACGGGAGGTGGAGCTATAACCACTTTCAATATCTCGACTGCGGCAGCTTTTGTGGCCGCGGGCGCCGGGGTGCCTGTCGCCAAACATGGTAACCGCTCTTTTACATCTCGGAGTGGGAGTGCCGACGTTCTGGAGGCGCTCGGGGTGAGAATCGATCTGACACCTGAGCGGATGAGCGAGGTGCTTGAAGAGACTGGCATAGTGTTTATGTTCGCACCCCTGCTGCATCCGGCTATGCGCTACGTCGGATCAGTGCGGGAGGGGCTTGGTATTCGCACGATCATGAATGTTTTAGGTCCCCTGACCAATCCTGCAGGAGCGCGTCGCCAGGTCGTGGGAGTCGCAGATGAGTCGCTTCTCGACCTCATCCCGGGAGCACTCCTGGAGTTAGGTCATATCAGGGCTCTTGTAGTGCATGGGTCTCATGGGCTCGACGAAGTCAGCCCCATCGGGTCAACTCGTGTAGTCGAACTTAGGAATGGCGCGCTATTCGATTATGAACTCGACATCGAAAGTGTTGGGCTCTCCCCCGTTAAAGCTTCAGAGATTGCTGGAGGAGAGCCGGAGGAAAACGCGCGCATTTTAAAGGCGGTTCTCAGAGGGGAGACTGGTGCTCACAGGACGGCTGTTGTGCTTAATGCAGCGGCAGCTCTTTTGGTTTCTGACCTGGCGCCTGATTGGTCCTCTGCTGTCTCACTCGCGGGCGATACGATAGACTCAGGTGCTGCTGCTGCTGCGCTCGGGCGCCTGATTGCTAGTACTTGCGGATAACTCCGACAACGATTCCCTGTACGCTAACGTCTGAGGCGTTGACTAGAATTGGTTCCATCGTGGGATTAGCTGGCTGAAGACGCACTCGTCCCTCTGATTCTCTGTAGAGTTTCTTTACGGTCGCCGACTCGCCTTCTACTAGGGCGACGACCATCTGTCCGTCCTCAGCCCGATCTTGAGCCTGAACAACTATATAATCACCATCGCGAATTTGCTCTTCGATCATCGAGTTACCCTCGACCCGAAGCACGTAGTTATCTCTTCGCTGACTGATCATGTCCGGTGGAACCGCGAGTGTTTCGTTATCCTGCATCGCTTCTATAGGCATCCCAGCAGCTACTGCACCCAGAAGAGGCAGCTCAATTACTGGCGTTCCGGTGTCACTTCTGACAAGCTCAATCGAGCGACTCTCGTTGTATGACTTCCGGATATAGCCTTTGCGTTCCAGATTGCTGAGGTGCTCGTGCACAGTAGCAAGAGAAGAATATCCAAAGGACTCGGCGATCTCTTCGAAGCTTGGCGCATAGCCTTGCTCGTCAATGAAGGATTCAGTGTAGTCTAGGATCTCTTTCTGGCGCTTGGTGAGGGGCATTGCAGTCTTCCTCCCTCCTGTAGGGACCCGAATAAGAACCGAAGTAAGGTTACCCGAACGTTGCCCGAAACGCAAGAAGATCAATCACTCCCCGGCATCCTTGCCGACATCGTGCGGACTAAGAGAGAGGAGCTCCAAGGGCTTCTCTCTCGTGCGTCGGCGCTTGAACAAGCGGTGGAAGCAGTTCCGGAGCCTCGCGGCTTCGAGTTCGCGATAGCCCAACAAGGCTTCGTGTCGCTTATCGCCGAATGTAAGCGCCGCTCGCCCGGTTCCGGACAGATTCGACCGAATCTCGACCCAGCTCGTCTAGCATCTAACTATGAGAAATCTGGAGCTTCCGCACTAAGCGTGCTGACGGATGAAACGTATTTTGGTGGATCACTAGCCGACTTGGAAGCAGTAAGGCGCGCGACAAACATCCCCGTTCTTCGCAAAGATTTCACACTTGACACTTTGCATCTTTTAGAGGCTCGGGTTGGAGGGGCCGATGCCGTCCTGCTAATCGTCCGTATCTTGGATGAGCCACAACTCGACAGACTCTATCATGAAGCGATTGGATTCGGGCTCGACGTTGTAGTCGAAGTTCACAACATTGGGGAGCTTGAGTCTGCTTTGAGGCTTGATGCGAGTATCATCGGTATCAATAACCGTGACCTCGCCACTTTCAAGACGGATTTGGAAACAACAGAGTGCTTGTTGAAGTCTGTCCCTTCCGATGTGGTGATCGTTTCCGAGAGCGGAATAAGAACGAGAGGAGATGTGGAGCGACTTGCGCATGTAGGTGTCGATGCAATCCTTGTCGGTGAAGCACTCCTATCGGCCACGGACGCTGCAGCAGCCGCGGCGACGCTCTGCGGTGTATCTACTGAAGCTCGCGCATCCTCATCCTAGAGGAGTTGGTTATGCTGCCTGGATCTAGCCCACTCGTGAAGATTTGCGGTCTGACGAGAAATGTGGATGCGAGGTTCGCAGATGAGGCAGGTGCCGATTATCTCGGGTTGATCATGACCGAGGGCTATGAAAGGAGTGTGTCTAAGGATGTCGCAGCAACTGTGGTCCGAGGGGTTTTAGCATTGAAGGTTGCGGTGACCGTAAACGAATCCGTTAAGAATAATGCTGACCTAGCCGATGCGATTGGCGCGTCAATAATTCAGCTTCACGGGAACGAATCGGTTGCTATAGCCCGGTCACTTAAGAGTGCGGGAGATTGGTCGATATGGAAGGCAGTGCGAGCGAAGACCAGTGAAGACGTTCAGCGCGTTGTAGAAGACTTCGGGGAGCTGATCGATGGGATACTAGTCGAGGGCTATAGAGATGGAGCTATTGGAGGTTCGGGATTAACACTAGAACTTGACCCTGATGCCCTAACAGTCGCTAAGAGGTCCGCACTGAGTGTAGTTCTTGCTGGTGGACTGACTCCGACATCGGTCGCCGGTGCGGTAGCCAGGTACAGTCCAGATGTGGTAGACGTCTCGTCAGGCGTAGAGGTCAAACGAAACGTCAAGGACCGCCATGAGATGGAGGCCTTCATTCAGAAGGTCCGGAGAGCTAGTCTCTCACCAGAAGATCCACCTCGAGATTGACCTTAAGTTATGACCAAGATCACCCAAATTCAGTCGGACCGATTTGGCTCTTTTGGTGGACGGTATGTTCCCGAGACGCTGATTGGTGCTCTCGATGAGGTAGCCATCGCCTATGCTGAAGCTTCATGTGATGAGTCATTTCAAGACGAATTGAAGAGGCTGAACGCCAGTTTCGTTGGGCGCCCGACTCCGTTGTATCACGCAGAGCGTTTGGGCGAAGCAGCGGGAAACCGGGACGTGTGGCTGAAGCGTGAAGATCTCAATCACACGGGAGCTCATAAGATCAACAACACCATTGGACAGGCTTTACTAGCTGGCCGGATGGGAAAGAGGCGCATCATTGCCGAAACCGGGGCGGGACAGCACGGAGTCGCTACTGCGACGGCGTGCGCTCTGTTTGATCTTGAGTGTGTGGTCTATATGGGGGAGGAGGATGTTAAGAGGCAGGCTCTGAATGTGTATCGCATGCAGTTGCTTGGGGCCGAGGTGCGTCCTGTGAGCTCGGGTACAAGGACGCTTAAAGACGCGACGAATGAGGCGATCCGTGATTGGGTAACTAACGTCGACTCGACCCACTACATCATTGGCTCGGTGGTTGGACCAGATCCGTTTCCCAGAATGGTGCGTGATTTTCAATCGATTATTGGTAGAGAAGCTCGAGAACAATTTCTGGAATGCTTGGGCCGCCTTCCGGCGTCAGTGGTTGCATGCGTAGGTGGTGGCTCAAACGCCATCGGTATGTTTCACCCCTTTGTCTGCGATGAATACGTTGAGCTTGTGGGCGTCGAGGCGGGGGGGAGTGGCATCGAGTCAGGGCGCCACTCAGCTTCACTGGCCGCTGGGACGCCTGGTGTACTTCACGGCTCGCTCAGCTATCTCCTACAGGACTCGGACGGCCAAGTCCTGCCAGCGCACTCTGTTTCAGCCGGGCTCGATTATCCTGGAGTCGGTCCGGAGCATTCCCATCTGAAGGACATGGGGCGCGTCAGGTATACCTTCGCTACAGATGAGCAGGCCTTGGAGGCGTTCCACAAGCTTTCCGAACTGGAGGGGATAATCCCCGCGCTCGAGACCGCCCACGCCATAGCATACGTGCTTGAATACGGAGCTAGTGTGAATGGCCCCATCTTAGTGTGTCTTTCGGGGCGAGGTGACAAAGATGTGAGTCATGTCGCCGAGATCGAGAGTAGGGGAAGCTTTTTGTGAAGGCCTCAGCTATCTCATCGGTGTTCGCACCCCTTCAAGAGAAAGGCCGAGCGGCGCTGATTCCATATGTAACTGCCGGGCATCCCATAGGGGACTCGACCTCTACTGTCTTGCACGCGCTGGCTGACTCGGGGGCTGATCTCATTGAACTCGGGGTGCCATTTTCGGATCCTCTGGCCGATGGTCCTACAATCCAAGACTCGTCGTTTTCGTCTTTGCAAAATGGAACTAAGGTCGAAGATGTATTGGCCGAACTCAGTATCTTTCGCGCCGAGCGAACGACCCCAGTGGTCCTGTTTACATACCTGAATCCAGTCCTTCGTTATGGACTGGAAGATTTTCTTTCAGATGCCACCGAATGTGGGGCCAGCGGACTTCTTTTGACCGACCTCCCGGTTGGAGCGGACTGCGAAGTTGAGCGCACGATAGCCGAGAGTCCACTCGATTTTATCCGATTGGTAGCTCCGACGACTCGAGCGGAAAGGGTGCCGGAAATCGCCGAGAATAGTTCGGGATTTCTTTACTACATCTCGCGGGCCGGGGTGACAGGTGCTCGTTCCCAACTTCGAGAGAGCCTCGGTGATGAAGTAGCTGAGCTTCGCTCTCAGGTAGGGTTGCCTGTAGTTGTGGGTTTTGGCATTTCGACCCCCGAACAGGCACGTGAAGTTGGGTGTGCCTCCGACGGAGTTGTTATTGGTAGCGCACTCGTCCGAATCATGGAGGAATCTGGTGTGGAAGCCGGAGCTCGCTTCGTTGCTCGTTTGAGAGCCGCGTTAGATTGATCCCTCGGATCGAGCTTCGTTTAGGCTATTATGGTCGACGGCATGACTCTCAACTAATTCAGAATCCGGTGTAACGAAGAGGGTTCGAACCCGATCCGGTACGACTGATCCGGCTGCTGAGCCTCGAGGTTTACGGACGTATTTGCGCAATGTCCAGTCTACTGGAACTATTTTCGATGTACGGGCCTTTGAGTGGAGAGCGGCGAGCGAAGCGGCTTCCTGGAGATCACGCTCAGGTGGTGCTCCTATCCCTTGCCACCTCAGGATCACATGTGCTCCAGTGCTGTGTCTTGCATGGAGCCAGATGTCGTTCGGGGCAGAATGTCGGAAAGTCAAATCATCATTATGGCGGGCTCCCCGTCCCACTCGAATCTCCAGTCCACCACTGCTTAAAAAGGTTCTATATGGTTCAGTGGGACTTTGGGAACCTCTGCGCTGTCTAGCAGGGGAGGCAGGAAGGGCAGCCCAGATCTTTTCGACCTGAGCGGTCCCGTCGTAGGCGTGTTTCAATAGAGTTTGTAAGACCACCATGTCTGCATGAGCTGATTCGATGAGACCTGGAAGTCTCCGAGCTGCGCGCTCGGAACGGGAAGCTCGGTCATAATACCTCGATGCGTTTTCGTAAGGTTTGAGTTTTGGGTCGAGCTCCAATTCGACGATGTTACCTTCGAAATCATGGACCTTAGCCGACGACGAACCTGGAGAAATCTCAAGGTATCTAGCTAGGAGAATATCTCCTCGGCTTCTCAGCTCACCTGGGTCTTCACGGTTGTCGTACTGCGCCGTTAACTGCACGATACGACGTTCGACGTACGCGATGGCTTCCTCTAGTCGCTCAAGCAGCTCGGGGCCTATCGAGAGGGTCGCTTCTGTCGCGCCTGATGCGAGGCTCGCACATTCTGCGATTGCGGCTAGTAGACTCTCTGACGATCGTGATGAGACCCCTGGGAGAGGCATTGGATAGGGCTGAAGGCCGTGGTCGGTTTCGAGAAGAACAGCACCAAGTCCGTGGTCTGAGTTGGCGAGTAGGCGCCACGTTTTCAAGCCGGAAGAAAGTGAGTCTCCGGAGAGGCAGGCGTCTGCATTCAACCGAGAAGTCCAGGCGACATTCGAAAGGAGCTCTGCTTGTCTTTCGGTCGGGGGGACGTGGGCGAGTAGGCCGTTCCATTCTGACTCAGAGGCCATCCCGTCGACCCAGCGTCGTCCGGTAGACTTAGGTAGTGACCAAGGTTGGCCTACCTTGAGGTTACGACTCCCGCTCTGAGTTCTGAGGATATGTCTGATAGTTAGGTCAATGCCCTCGGTCATCATCGCATTCATCCGATTTCCGAGGAGCTCAATCACCAGTGCCCAGGGTCCACGGCTTGCCTGGTTACTCCGAAGCTCCACGAAGATGATGCGCTCGTCAGCGATGGATTTGACGTTGCGAACCTGTGCCCGAATTCGAAGGTCCCTCGGTTGTGGCTCTACTGAGTCCCTTAGCCAGATGCCACTACGTTCGGGGTGTAAACACCACAACAGAGTCTTCTTTTTGAAGAACAGCACTACGTCGCGAGTTCGCGCATCTAAACGGATTGCTCGCAGCTTCGACCCTAAAAGCTCTACATTGAGCTCACGAGCCAGATCGCGTACTAGTACAGAGTCCCATCGGATTGCCATTCTCGAACTTAACTGGCTCACCTCAAAGAAGAAGCTGGAGCAGACGGTGCAGTGGGAGTATCGTTATGGGCGTCATTAAAATTCTTATGGACACAGTATTGGTCCGCTGCCTCTTTTTATACGCTGTGCACCCTCTTCTCGAAGCTCTGCTGGTTGGACAACTACCCCAATGGGCAGTGGTGGGGGTTGAGCGTCGTGCACACATGGATCGGGTTTCCGCTCTTCTTAACGATTGGGCGATGCAGATGGATCTATCCGAGTTGGAACGAAGACGCTGGCTTGCGGCCGGTCAAGTTCATGACTTACTCCGTGATTCCGAACCAAGTGAGCTCCGAGAAACTCTTCCCTCAAAATTGGTCAAACTTCCTGGTCCGATCCTTCATGGGCCTGCTGTTGCAGAGCGTCTTCGGAGAGAAGGTGTTGATGATGGCGAACTGCTGATAGCCGTGGCTCAACATTCTCTGGGTGATGTACGTTTTGGACGTTTAGGTCGAGCTTTGTATGCAGCCGATTTCTTGGAGCCGGGTCGAGCGTTTCTGCCCGAATGGCGTGCGGAACTGCGGGAGCGTATGCCTGACGACTTTGACGCAGTTGTTGCCGAAGTAACTGAAGCCCGGATCAGAAACCTTACAGAGAGTGGTTCGAAGGTATCCCCTCAAACACTTGATTTTTGGAATATGATGGCGAGGGAGGCGGCATGACCCCGAGGCGCGTGAAGAGAAAGTCAAAAAACTCAGAGCGCAGAAATCGATCTAAGCAGTTTCCTGGTGGGCGTAAACCATCCGTGAGAGCGAGTCTCGGTTTGTTCTTTGGAATAGTCATCGTCTCTACGATTGCCGTGATCGGAGTTCCGTATCCAAACCCTCAGGGTGAGGATGTTCTGAGTGAGGATGTGAATCGAAATATTGGCCAGGTGGAGGTGTGGTCGGGGGATCGGATTCGAGTTGAAGTACAGAACGGTGGAGGTGTGGCGGGTATGGCAAGGACTGCTACGGATGTGCTTCGTACCGCTGGGTTTGACGTGGTGAAGTTCGGAAATGCACGAACTTTTGATCCTGAGCGCTCTTCGGTGGTGATAGATCGTGTAGGACGGTACGAAGCGGCTGATGCCATTTCGAAGACTCTTGGAATTGATAGCGTGCTCAGTGAACCTGACCCAAACCTATATGTTGATGTGACTGTGGTTTTGGGAAGTCCTTGGCAGCCGCTTACTCCAGTTCTCCGGAGCGAAGTAACTGAACCATGGTCCTGGTGGGATCCGCGCGAGTGGTTTGGCCCTTGAAACGAGAGCAGAATCTCGAGCGGCGGTGCGCTCAAGGCTGGAAGATATGACCAATAAGAAGAAGGGATCGAATCGCGCTCGGATAGAAAATCCGAACAGTGATGAGGGTGAAAACGACCTGCGCGCTCAGAGGCGCGCGCAGCGTGCGGCGGCGAACGGTTCCGGGAGGCGAAAAGAGAACTCGCTAGCCGAGTGGATCAAGTCGATCGTCATCGCTGTTGTTCTGTTCCTATTCCTCCGCTCGTTTTTGGTGCAGACATTTGTGATCACGTCTGGCTCAATGGAGGGAACGCTACTCGTTGGGGATATGTTGGTGGTGAACAAATCGGCGATTGGCTCTCGAGTTCCCGGAACCTCTATCCGGATCCCAGGCTACTCATCGGTGGACCACGGGGATGTTTTGGTATTCGATCCGCCTCATGAGGAGACGCTGAAGCTCATTAAACGGCTAGTCGGTATGCCAGGAGACGAGCTAGAGATGCGTGACCGAGTGCTTTATCGGAACGGTGAGGTCGTTGAAGAGCCCTATGTCGTCCATTCTGAAGTGAGAGACGAGACGCACCCATGGATGATTTGGCAGCGAGAATACTTAGCTGCAAGTGCAGACGCTGCCACGTACGCTCCGACGAGAGATAATTGGGGTCCTGTTCTTGTGCCTGAGGGACACTATTTCATGCTTGGAGACAATCGCGAAAAAAGCTTTGACTCTCGTTACTGGGGCCTACTTGAGGGATGGCGGCTTGAAGGCCGGGCTGTCTTTACATACTACTCATACAACAAGGACTCATTCCGACCCTTTCCAGCTATACGTGAGGTTCGATGGAGTCGCATTGGTCGAGGTATTGATTGACTGCCGATGGGCTTTTATTCCGACATGTTGGCAATTGGCTTTTTGAGCCTGATGTGCCCTAACGCGTGGCCTCGTAGCTGTCCGCATGCAGCGTCGATATCCTGACCGCGTGCTTCTCGAACCGCAACTGATACACCTCGTGACGCTAGCCTTCGGGAGAACTCCAGTATTCTATCGGGCCTAGACGGTTTCCATTTCTGATATGGAATCGGATTGAACGGGATTAGGTTGACGAAGGCGCTTACGCGAAGTGCCAGATCACCGAGTAGCTCTATCAGTTCAGGAGCGTCATTGACCCCATCGATCATTGTGTACTCAAAAGTGATTCGTTTTCCGCCTCCATCTTCAAAGTCTTCCAGTGCAGCTAGGACTTCTCTTAGCGGATATCGCTTCTCGAGTGGAATAAGCTCACGTCTGAGTTCGGATGAAGGAGCGTGTAGGGAAAGAGCGAGTCGGAATTGTTCGGGACGCTCGGCTAATTCTAGAATGCCGGGTATGACGCCTACTGTCGAAACCGTAATACGTCGCGCCCCTACGCCGTACCCCTGGTTCAGAATCGTCAGAGAGGGGTGAAGCGCTTTTCGATTCGCCAGAGGCTCTCCCATGCCCATGTAAACGATGTTTGAGATTGGCCCGTAGTCGTTTTCATACGCCCACCTCCGTGAAGCTCTGTACTGGCCAACAATTTCACCTGCCGTCAGTTGCCGATCGAACCCTCCCCATCCCGTAGCACAAAAAGTGCAACCCATTGCACAGCCAGCTTGAGACGAAATGCACAGCGTCAGCCGAGTCTCGGTTGGGATAAGGACTGACTCTACGAGTTTGCCATCCGACAGGCGCCAAAGGTGCTTTACAGTTCCGTCCTCACTCCGTTGCACTACGTCCGAAACAGGCTCGTCTAGACTAAAGGATTTAGCCAGTTCGTCACGCTCGGTTACCGGCAGGTCGGTCATTTCCTCCATAGACCTTCCAAGCCGCTCGTAGATCCATTTCTCGACCTGGCTTGCTCGGTATTTTGGTTCTCCGCGAGACGTAAAATGCGACTCGAGCGAGCTGCGAAGCTCGAGCGGTGTCATTGAGAGAAGGTCTGGAGGGGTGTCGGCGGTCATGACGACTCGTTGAATCGTTGTTCTAGGCCCGATAACTTAGCCGCCGAATGAGGGGCTCAGGTACCGGTGATCGTTGCCTCAGTGCTATTCTGAAAGATATAAAGGCTGTTTCAGACAATCCCAAAAAAGGTGTATGCTGTGCCGGACTTAATCCGGGTGTGGGGCCCCGCTGCTGCTTGGGCGACCGTACTTTATGTAATCAGCACCCTTTCAGGATTGGGGGGGGTGACGAGCTTTCCATTTGCGGACAAGCTCGCGCACTTCGTTCTTTATGCAGTTTTAGGTGCGACTTTGGCTTGGGGGTGGGCTCGCTCTCCCCGAGTCGTGTCTCATGGATTGGTTCTTATTGCTGGGGCGTTATACGGAGTCACGGACGAGTGGCACCAAATGCATGTACCGGGTCGAACCCCTGAAGTAGCGGACTGGGTGGCCGATATTGCTGGCTTACTCATAGGGTACTGGATGACGCTGCGTTTAGTGAGACGAGTGAGCGGTAACCTCGAAGTAGAGGAAGCAATGTGATGTCTGAATTTAGAATCGAACAGACAGGAATGAGGAGCCGAATGGTCGGCGGGTTGCGGGTGGAGCACGAGGGGGAGGAGCTCGTGCTTGCAGGTTGGGTCCACCGGCGACGCGATCTAGGAGGACTGCTTTTTATAGATCTTCGTGACAGGAGTGGATTAGTCCAAGTGTCCTTGGGTCCTGAATGGACCGACGCGATCTCTTGGGAACAGGCGCACAGTATTGGTCATGAGGACGTGATTCGAGTCAAGGGATTGATTGTCGCGAGGCCTGATGGCGGTAGTAGGAGTCAAATGCCGACCGGAGGAGTTGAGTTGCAGGCCCAAAAGCTCGAGATTCTATCTAAGGCTAGCACTCCGGAGATCCCTGTCTACCGAACTCCGGAAGAAGAACTTCCGGCGGAAGAGCTCCGTCTCCAGCACCGTGTTCTTGACCTGCGTCGGTCAGAACTCCAAGAAAAGCTGATGCTTCGGCACAAACTGATGCTGGCGGCGAGAGTGTACATGGATCGGCATGGTTTCATTGAGGTGGAGACCCCGATCCTAACAAAGGCGACGCCCGAGGGGGCTCGCGACTACCTTGTGCCGAGTCGGGTTCACAAGGGAGAATTCTATGCACTTCCTCAGAGCCCGCAGATATATAAGCAGGTGCTGATGGTGGCTGGTTTCGACAGATACTTCCAGATCGCAAGATGCTTCCGCGATGAGGATCTTCGAGCGGATCGACAGCCCGAATTCACACAGATCGATGTAGAGGCTTCTTTCGTCGAGGTCGACGATATCCTTGGTTGGGTTGAGGGACTCATGGAAGCACTTGCTGAGGTGTCGAAAGTGGATGCGTCTATTCCGTTTCAGCGGCTTTCGTGGAAAGAGGCAATGGAGCTATATGGTTCAGACGCCCCTGACTTGAGATACGAACTTGCGATTGAAGACTGGACAGAGGCAACGAAGGATCTCGATTTCGGAGTGATTCGCAGTCAGGTTGATAAAGGTGGACGAGTTCGTGGCTTCCAAATCGCAGGAGGTGGGCGTCTCTCAAGACGTGAGATAGATGCTATAGAGCAGGCGGCTAGGGGTGCTGGTGCGCCGGGACTTCTGTGGGGAAAGCGGGGTGACGACGGTGCATCTGGGCCATTGGGTAAGTTCATGACTGATGAGCAGGCTGATCGGGTCGGCCTTGGGATTGGTGATCTTGTATTGGTGTGCGCGGGTAAGGATGGCCTCACCTCACCAGCGTTAGCAGCAGTCCGTCAAGCCGTGATCAAGGTGCTGGAACTGCCACGAGTTACAGAACACGCTTGGCTTTGGGTGACTGATTTCCCAGTCTTCGAAGAAGACAAGGGAAGGGTAACAGCAAGCCATCATCCCTTCGTAATGCCGCACGCGAGCGATATAGAAAACCTTGAGAGTGGGCCAGGTTCTGTCCGAGGCACTGCTTACGATCTCGTGTATAATGGGACTGAGTTTGGATCAGGTAGTATCCGGATTCACGAACCTGAGCTGCAGCGTCGTATCCTGAGAGTCTTGGGATTGAATGAGGTGGAGATTGAGGAAAAGTTCGGCTTTCTCCTGAATGCTCTTTCCGCCGGGGCTCCACCGCACGGTGGCATAGCGTTGGGAATGGACCGCATCGTTCAGCATTTCACAAATTCCTCAAGCCTTCGGGATACAGTTGCATTTCCGAAGACAACTGCGGCAAGGGCACTGTATGAAGGGGCGCCAACAGCGCCTAGTGGATCTTCGCTGGAAGAACTTGGTTTACAAGTGAACACACAGAACCCGCCGAAGCGGGAAGAATAGGCAAAGTTGCTGCTTCCGGGGGAGCGCGTGGAGCAAACCGAAACAATTGTAGAGCATCGCCTGAATACTGATGGGGCCGACCCTCTTATGCTGGCTGGCGTAAATGACCGGAACATTTACGAAATTGGCCGACTCTTCTCTGTTAAGGTTGTCATGAGGGATGATCAGTTGGTTCTCAGAGGGACGATTGACTCTCTGGAAAGAGCTGTGCCGGTGGCTCAGCATATGATCGAATTGGCTAGGCTGAGAACCCCGTTTGACATCCCGGATATCGCACGCTTCGCAGACGGCGTAGATGCTTTAGGGGTCGATGGTATAGTGCATCCAAATGAAGAGGTTCGGATCGCTCTGCCGGGTTCGCGACGGGTCATAGTTCCTAAGTCTGACGGTCAGCGTGGGTACGTTCGCGCGATCCAAGACAACGACGTAGTAATCGGTATTGGACCGGCAGGAACAGGTAAGACCTATCTAGCTGTAGCTGCTGCCGTCGATTCACTATATAAGAAGAGAGTAAAGAGGATTGTTCTAGCGCGGCCGGCGGTCGAGGCGGGAGAAAATCTCGGTTTCCTACCGGGTGATCTGCAGGAAAAAGTTGACCCGTACCTCCGACCATTGTACGACGCCTTAGAAGATATGATGCCTCATGACCGTGTCAGCCGGGCTATCGAGGACTCGACAATTGAGATCGCTCCGCTCGCTTACATGAGAGGGCGGACGCTGTCGGATGCGTTTGTGATTTTAGACGAAGCTCAAAATGCAACGCGGGCCCAGATGAAGATGTTTTTGACTCGTCTGGGTCTTAACTCTAGGGTGGTCATTACCGGGGACAAGACGCAGATCGATCTTTCTAACAAGTCAGACTCTGGTTTGCTGGAGGTGGAAGATATCCTTGGTTCCGTGGAAGGGATTAAGGTGATTTATCTTGATGGAAAGGACGTAATTCGCCACAGGCTAGTGAAGGACATAATAAAGGCTTACGCGAAGGTCGGAGGAGGGGAGGAACTGTGAGCTCAGGTGCCAAAGATCCGATCTTTAGGTCTATTCTAGGAGACCTTTCTCGCCAGCCGGGTGTGTCGTCAGCGGAACGGTTTCGTTACCACGGAGCTCGGGCTGCACTCCCGATAGCGCTAGCCCTCTCCGTAACGTTTCTCTTCCCTCCCACAGAGGGAACCAATGTTACCCGTTACGACATTGGGGTTGTGGCGCCGGCGGACGTTATTGCCGAGATCGAGTTCGCAGTCCCGAAAACGGCAACTGAACTGGAGAGGGATCGGCGTGCAGCAGCGGAAGCGGTACCCCGGACCTTCGATGAACGCCCGGCGATAGGAGACACCGTCGCTACCAACTTAGGCCTCTTCTTTGACGCTATTGATGAAGCGATTCTAGAAGGTGATACGCTAAGGGTAGACCAGATTTTGCAGTCCGCGCGCATCAATGCGTCGCCATCGCAGATGGACTATGTGTTGGACCCCGGACAGCGAAACGCACTCAGAACCGCCAGTCGTGCGGCTACTCTAGAGATCATACCGAGAGGTATGGCCGACCCAGCAGAGGCATCTGGAGTGACAACGGACGTCATCTATGTGCGTACTATTACAGGTGACAATGTCATTGAACGGACACGACCTTTAACTGAGGTGATAACCTCACGAGATTTTTATGCTCAGGCTGTCCTCTACCTTCCTCCCGGCTCGCCACCGGATGCGCAGGATTTGCTCCGGCTAGTTCTGATTTCTCATCTTCAGTTCAGTTTAATTCCGAACGTCACAGCAACAGAATCTGCTCGGGAGGCTGCACGGAACTCAGTTCCGTTGACCAAGGCTGATGTACTAAGAGGAGAGGCCATCGTTCGTTCGGCTGATCCGATCGGACCGGAGACCCTTGAGCGACTTCAGGCGTACGAGACAGCACTTCGTGATGCGGATTTATTGGAATCGGAGGAGCCAGTTGCCATAGCAGTCCTTGGGGGTGGGTTAGTTACCCTAATGCTTCTCTTGATCTTTGGCCTATTGGTCTTTTTCAGTCGCCCACAAGTCTATGCAAATTTTCGCTGGCTGCTTCTGCTGACTCTCCTCAGTTCCGTGTACTTTGTGGCCGCATTTGCGATCCATGAGGGTGGATGGTCACCGGCATTGTTGCCAATTCCCTTTGTCGCGTTATCGGTAGCCGTACTGTGGGACACCCGCATGTCTCTTCTGCTAGTATTTGTTTTAGCGGCGATCACCGGGACACTGCAGCCTTTCGCCGATTACAGCACAGTTTTGGTTGTCATGATCGCAGGAGCGGCTGCCGCTATGTCAGTGCGGGCTGTCCGGCGAAGATCCGAAACGTGGGTCTCCATCGCCATAATATCCGGGGCATCGAGTCTCGTGCTCTTTTCTCAGGGTTTCGCTACTGCGACTCCTCTGGTTGACAGTGCTCAGGCGGCTTTGTTCGTGACGGGTAACGCCGTAGTATCCGCTCTTCTAGCTACCGGTTTCCTCTGGGTGTTTGAGTTGTTCACCGGAATCACTACAGATCAGACCCTGTTAGAATGGGCAGATCCGACTCGGCCCCTTCTTCGCCGACTTTCGATGGAGGCTCCGGGAACGTACGCTCACACTATCAACGTTTCGAACCTCGCGGAAGCAGCAGCTAATGAAATTGGAGCGAACGGACTGTTATGCCGGGTTGGGGTTCTCTACCACGATGTTGGAAAGATGCTCAAGCCGCGCTATTTCGTTGAGAATCAACATGACGGTCGTAACCCGCATGACAAGCTTAAGGCTGAAACGTCGGCTTCGATCATCCGAGAGCATGTGACAGAGGGTGTTCGCCTCGCTAGGGAGGAAAAGGTCCCAGCTCTAGTGATACAGTTCATACTGGAACATCACGGAACGCAGAGGATCGGCTTCTTTTATGAAAAGGCTCGAGAGGAGGAGGGGCCAGACCTTGATTTAGCTCGTTTTACTTATCCTGGACCCAAGCCCCAGTCCAAAGAAACAGCACTAGTGATGCTTGCTGACTCGGTCGAGTCCGCGGCTAGGGCCATGCGTGATCCAAGCCCCGAACGTGTAAGGGATCTCATTGATACGGTAGTGGGCAGTAAGCTCAATGATGGACAGCTTGACGAAGCCCCCCTCACGTTGGCTGATATGACACGGGCCAAGAACCAGTTCGCGAAAATACTTGGGGGGGTAGTTCATCGGCGGATAGAGTACCCGGAAACTCGTCACCTTACGGATGCAGATAAAG
>CETH01161630.1_pt1 | contig 21694 bp, 21 predicted proteins | sample 361461 | NCBI WGS metagenome assembly CETH01 (sample SAMEA2622695, study PRJEB7988) | marine metagenome | isolation source: saline water (ENVO:00002010), including
CGGATAGAGCCGCCGGTGTCGGTTCCCGTCGCCCCAAGGCATAAGCGCCCCGCCACCGCCGAAGCGGAGCCACCAGAGGAGCCACCGGGCACTAGCGGTTGCGTGTCACCAAGGCGACGCCAAGGGTTTTCGACGTGTCCAAAATAGCTGGTCTCGTTTGAAGAGCCCATTGCAAACTCGTCAAGGTTGGTTTTGCCTAACATTACAGTACCGGCACGACGGAGATTGTTTGTCACCGTACTTTCATAGGGCGGTACGAAGCCTTCCAGTATGCGAGATGCCGCTGTAGTCTGGACACCTTCTGTGCAGAAAAGATCCTTGATCGCAAGCGGTATGCCATCGAGGGGACCCAGTTCCTTGTCTTCGGCCCGGCGCGCATCTGATGCATCCGCATCAGCCCGCGCCCGATCCGGTGTTTCAGTGATAAAAGCGTTGAGATCATGGCCGAATTCAAAAGCGGAAAGATACGCCTCAGTGAGTTCTCGGGCCGAAACCTTACCGGCCGCCATCGCGTCACGGGCCTCAGCGATGGTCAGATCTCGTAGATCCGATGGCAAAGACATTATTCGACCACTTTTGGGACTGAGAACATGCCGCTTTGCAGGTCGGGTGCATTTGCTGTCACCTTGTCCGAAACACTATCATCCGTGACCTCGTCAGTGCGCCAGCGCAGCTTCATCTCAGCGACCGATGCCATCGGTTCGACACCATCCGTTTCGACCTCGTCAAGTTGCTCGATCCATCTGATGATATTTGACAGCTCGCCTGCGAGCGAATTCGCTTCATCTTCTGAGATCTTCAGACGCGCTAGCCGCGCCACTCTGACAACGGTTTCTCTATCGACTATCATGTGGTTGAATTCTCCTGCAAAAGCGGGCGGAAATTATCATCGGCGTCCCACATCGGCAAGAACACTTCCCGAATGCGGCCGACCCGTTTATTAACGCGCACATGATTCTCGAAGATATCCGAACCTTACCCATTCACATGGCCGACCGGGCTAGCCTGATGGCACTAGATTTGGGGAAAAAGACAATCGGTATGGCAATTTCTGATGATGAGCGCCGTGTCGCAACTTCGCTGGACACTATCCTCCGGACTAAATTTTCGAAAGACGCTGACTTACTACTGACGTTGGCAATGGAATACAGTGTTGGGGGATTCATCATCGGTCTACCCGTCAACATGGATGGCACAGAGGGACCGCGCTGCCAGTCGGTTAGACAATTCGGCACCAATTTCGTCCAAAAGACAGATCTACCGATCGGGTACTGGGACGAACGCATGTCGACACAAGCAGTAGAACGCCACCTGATTGCGCAGGACGTAACCCGCAAACGCCGCGCCCGGGTCATCGATAAGATGGCGGCACAGTTCATTCTGCAAGGTGTGCTCGATTTCCTTCAGAAACTCGAAGACTGACCGAATCGACCATTTATACTCTTTTTTAACGTAAACACCGCCACATTTGTCTTCATTATAGTCGCCGGGTTCTTGCTTCTCCGGACCACGCTGTTTTCGGCGGGAACTATGAGCTCGTTTGGAGTGCGTCACCAATTTTATATTGCCCACGCTAATACTTTTCATCAGCTTTCAACCGCCGACATGGACAATATACTGTTCAGCGGATTGACTATCGAAGTTATCGGTATGCCGGCAATCCTTGAACTGGGATTGCTAGCCCTGCGTCCGAGGCCGCGGTTTCAGTGCCCCTCCTCTACATCAGGGATGGATCACGCCACTCAGTTAAATACATATATCGGCGCACTATTAGTTAGTCTCATTGCTGTTGGCCCTCTCCTTAAGTCTCGATGATTTATCGACGACAGCACTGTTAATCTTCCATGGCTCGCCTAACGCGCCCTTCTCGGCCATCCGCAGCAGATATTTTTCATCGTTCCAGTCAAAATTCGCTATAATACATTCACGACGCGTATCCATGCTGTCATACCTAAGATGGTAAGAAAAATCGGTGGACGTAGTCGAGGTAAAATAAGAGAGCAAGTATGTATTATGCGACTGAAAAGAATGATCATGGCCTGTCATACAATCCGATCAAAGCCTGCGTGGTACCGCGCCCGATCGGCTGGATCACCTCGGTCAGCCCAGACGGGCTAATCAACGCTGCGCCTTACAGTTTCTTCAATATGCTTAGCTATAGTCCCCCTTACGTATTGTTTTCCGGCGGAGGGCACGTGGAGGACCAAAAAGAAAAAGACTCGGTTGCAAACGTTCGAGCGACCGGCGAGTTTGTCTATAATATGGCGACATGGGATCAGAGAGACCAGATGAACAATACGGGGCTTATCGTCGACCGCGCAGTCGAAGAATTAGCCGAAACAGGCCTTGAGGCACTTCCGTCAAAACTGGTTTCTCCACCGCGCATCAAAGGGGCACCGGTCCACCTTGAATGCAAGCTGCATGAGATAGTTAATCTCCCAGGAAAGGATGCCACCTCCACCCATCAAGCGGTTTTTGGTTTGGTGGTAGGCGTGCATATCGCCGACGACGCGATCACAGCTGAGGGGATCTTCGACGTAGCCCGTTACAAGCCACTATCCCGCCTTGGCTACAAAGATTATGCTTGGACAGACGAAAGCGTGATCTTCCAAATGGAAAAACGCACGCCAGAGGAAATGTCCGACAAGGCGCCGAAATCATCAGAGTAGCACTGTCAAAATCGGACCCGCGAATCAACACCTCTCATGTCGGGTTGCAGCACTTCGTCTCGCAACTTATAAACGGGTTTTAATGGCTGAAACAGTACCCGCAGCTGACCTCCATCTGCCGAGAAGGCATATACTCGGTATGGAAGGTGTTCCGAAGGAGGAAATCGAAAATCTCCTAGACCTCTCTGAATCCTATATCGATCAGAATAGGCAAGACGACAAAAAGAGCTCAATTCTGCGTGGTCGGACCTTAATCAACGTATTCTTCGAGAACTCAACCCGCACCCGCACATCATTCGAATTGGCTGGCAAACGACTTGGCGCCGATGTCATCAACATGTCGGTTAGTTCAAGTGCCATTAAAAAGGGGGAAACCCTTATCGATACCGCGATGACGCTTAACGCCATGCACCCAGACGTGCTGACCGTCCGTCACGGAGATTCCGGCGCTGTACAACTGCTGAGTGAAAAGGTCACTTGCTCGGTCTTGAATGCCGGTGACGGGAGTCACGAACATCCTACTCAGGCTTTACTCGACGCACTTACAATCCGACGACGCAAAAATACCCTTGAAGGACTGACTGTAGCGATTTGCGGGGATATCACCCACTCCCGGGTGGCGCGATCAAACATTTATCTTCTAAACACACTTGGTGCGAGGGTCCGGCTAGTAGCCCCCAAAACCCTGCTACCGGCGGAGATTGAGAAGTTTGGTGTCGAGGTACATCATCGGATGGAAGATGGGATCCGAGATGCCGATATCATCATGATGCTGCGGCTGCAGACCGAGCGTATGCAGGGCTCCTATGTGCCATCGACACGCGAGTATTTCCGGTTTTTTGGGTTAGACCGCGAGAAATTGGCTATCGCCAAACCGGATGCACTAATAATGCATCCAGGCCCCATGAACCGGGGGATTGAGATTGATTCCGAACTTGCTGACGATATCCATCGCAGCGTCATTCATGAACAGGTGGAGATGGGCGTCGCAGTCCGAATGGCCTGTCTCGACATCGTTACCCGCAACCTGTCGCGCAACATTGGTCACCGCGAATGACTGATCGCACTGCCTACATAAATGCCCGCTTGATCGATCCGGCCAGTGGTATCGACGCAAACGGCGGGGTTTTGATCGAAGGGAATAAGATTACCGACTGGGGTGCTGGCCTTTTTTCAGACGGCGTGCCGGATAACGTCAGGTCTATCGATTGCCAAGGATACTGTCTGACGCCTGGGCTGATCGACATGCGCGTTCATCTGCCGGAGCCGGGAGATGAGCACAAGGAAAGTTTTGAAACGGCAAGCGCTGCGGCGGCTGCAGGAGGAGTTACATCCATCGTCTGCCTGCCCGATGCGGATACCCCCATCGACAATATCTCCGTTCTAGAATTCATCGCTCGCCGCGCCCGCGAAACCAATATCGTCAAAATTTATGCCTACGGCACCATAACTCGCAATCGGGACGGGGGTGAATTGTCAGAATTCGGTATCCTGTCGGAAGCAGGCGCGTTAGCTTTTACCGACGGGGACCGGGCAGTAGCAGATGCCCTCGTAATGCGCCGGGCGCTATCCTATGCCGCGACATTTGATCTTCTAGTAGTTCAACACCCTGAGGAGCCGGGGCTCGCGGGTAACGGTCAGATGAATGAAGGTGAGGTTGCAACTCGCCTCGGCCTGGCCGGTATTCCGGCAGAGGCCGAAGTAATGATGATTGAACGCGATTTGCGCTTGGTTGAAATGACCGGCGCACGTTACCACGTGGCTCACGTCTCAACCGCCGCCTCGGTGGAGGTGATCAGAGAGGCCAAGGCACGTGGGCTTTCGGTAACCTGCGATACAGCGCCACATTATTTTGCGCTAAATGACACCTCGGTGATGGATTACCGAACTTTTACAAAGGTATCGCCGCCCTTGCGTGATGAAAATGACCGTGTCGGTGTTATAAGGGGCCTACGGGATGGCACGATCGACGTAATCGCGTCTGACCATCGCCCACAAGATCAAGATTCGAAACGACGGCCATTTACACAAGCAGAATCAGGTATCGTCGGTCTAGAGACTTTGTTGCCGCTAACCTTGGCCCTTTATCATTCTGAGCACATCCCCCTTATACACCTTGTTAAGCGGCTTACCGCCGCCCCTGGCGAACTACTCGATATGAAAGAAGGAAGGTTGGGAGTTGGGCTGCCAGCAGATTTTACCATATTTGATCCTGATCATGAGTGGGTAATCGAAGCTGACAAACTCCAAAGTAAATCCAAGAATACCCCGTTCGATGAATATCCTGTCAAAGGAATGGTGATGTGCACGATCGTTGGGGGCCGGCACGTCCATTCTTTAATCGACTAGCTTATGATCGATCCGATTAGCTGGGCATACAGCTGGCCATACATCCTTGCAGCATTTGTTGCTGCATATCTGCTTGGCTCTATCCCGTTTGGGTTAACGCTCACAAAAATAGCTGGCTTGGGCGATCTGAGAAAGATCGGCTCCGGAAATATTGGCGCGACAAACGTATTACGCACCGGCAGCCGAAAACTTGCAGCTGCTACTCTTTTGCTCGACGGGGGGAAGGGAGTTGTGGCCGTTCTGATCGCAAAGAACTTTGGTCCCGATATCATGATCGTTTCAGCTGCCGGAGCGCTGGTCGGACACGTATTCCCGGTTTGGCTTAAATTCAACGGCGGCAAGGGAGTTGCAACAGCGTTGGGTGTTATGCTTGCGCTTTCCCTGCCAGTCGGTGTGCTTTCCTGCGGTACGTGGCTGTTGGTGGCTGCCCTGTTCCGATATTCATCGCTATCAGCGATTTTCGCCGTCTCCGCAGCACCTATATATATGTGGTGGCTTGCCGACGCGCAAAGAATGGAGTTTGCGATCACTATAGCTATACTGATATGGACGAGACATTGGAGCAACATCAAGCGTCTCTTGCACCGCCAAGAGCCTCGTATCAATATTTCTCGTCAGCGTTGAAATATTACATATTGCGATTGCCAAAACATAATAACCGTAATTGTAAAATAAGAATTACGTTTTCCACCTTTCAGCCCTTTGGGGAAGAAATCGCAATCAAAAGTAGCATGATCTGAGGAGGACGCCGACCCTGCCATTTATGGTTGTAAGAGCCAACAAAACCGTTCTGGTCCCGTTCAGATGACCACTGGCAACTTATCTGTTTAAGCGTCGATTGTAGGTTGGGGACCGACATACGAATCTAAATCGGACTCGCTAACCATGTAGGTTTCATATGAAAATCCATATAGAATAGATTCCGACAAACTGATTTTTTAAGGCATATCAAATACATGAAGTGTTCATGATCTTATGCGTGTTCTCGGCCAAAGGATCATTATATTGGAACCATACCACTTCAAGTTACGTCCGAGCGGCAATTAGATCTGAAACAACGAAAACGTCCTAATCACGGGCCGCAAAAATTATAAAATTATCCTTTGCTCGCCTAAGAAGTGTTGACGAATTGTTAAGCTAGTGCCAAATGTCTGCCGCCTCGATCCGGGAACTCATGGTTCAGACTGTTTTTCTCGGACTGGATACAGTGGTATTCGGGAACCGAATTCCGCTGGCTTTATGAACATGTGGTCAACCAAACTGCCTGAGGTGCGTTGACTACAATAGAATATTCGGTGGCCATGGACGTCGTCGTCGTTGAATCGCCTGCTAAGGCAAAGACAATCAACAAGTATCTGGGTTCGGGCTATAAAGTCCTAGCGAGCGTTGGACATGTGCGCGATCTTGTTTCGAAGGATGGCTCAGTGCAGCCGGATCAAGGTTTCCGGATGGTCTGGACAGTGGATCCCCATGCGGAAAAAAACATTCAGGCAATTCAGGATGCTATTAAGGGTGCTGAGCACCTTTACCTTGCTACAGATCCTGATCGCGAAGGAGAAGCTATTTCCTGGCACGTTCAGGAAATACTCAACGAACGTGATGCGTTGAAAGACATCACCGTCAAACGCGTAGTGTTTCACGAAGTCACCAGAAATGCGGTTATCGAAGCGCTGGCCAACCCCCGTGAACTTAATCAGGAACTGATAGATGCCTACCTGGCACGGCGAGCACTGGATTACCTGGTTGGCTTCAGTCTATCGCCAGTTCTTTGGCGTAAACTGCCAGGATCGCGCTCCGCCGGACGTGTTCAGTCGGTGGCCCTACGCCTTATCTGCGAACGCGAAGCTGAGATCGAAATTTTTAAACCTCAGGAATATTGGACTGTTGGTGCAAAATTTACGACTAGTATCGGCAAATCAGTGCCGACACGCCTAACCCATCTCAATGGGAAAAAGCTAGATCGATACGATATCAATGACGAAAAAGCTGCGAAAGCTGCCGTCTCCGAAATTGAGAGACACGAATACAAAGTAAAATCAGTTGAGCGAAAAACAATTAATCGCCGCGCTGCTCCGCCCTTCACCACCTCTACCCTGCAGCAAGAAGCGTCACGAAAGATAGGTTTCGGCGCTACCCGCACAATGCGGATAGCGCAAAAACTCTATGAAGGCATTGATATCGGTGGCGAAACGGTCGGGCTGATCACCTACATGCGAACTGACAGCGTAAACATGGCACAGGAGGCTATCGTTGCGGTAAGGGCTGCAATTGGCCAAGATCACGGCCACGAATACGTCCCCGATAAACCAAATTCATACCGCAATAAATCTAAGAATGCTCAAGAAGCTCATGAGGCAATCCGCCCGACGGATTTCTTCAGGCGCCCTCACGAAGTGCGTCAACATCTCGGCGAAGACGAACGCAAACTATATGAACTGATATGGAAACGCGCAGTAGCGAGTCAGATGGAGGCGGCTATTATGGAGCAGGTCGCCGTTGACATTGGGTCGCTAGATGGAGGAACGGTGCTGCGGGCGAATGGCTCGATCGTCAAATTCGACGGGTTCCTCAAGCTATACCAAGAAGGCAAGGACGAGAGCGCCACCCCCAGTGGCGACGATGAATCCACAGATAATGATCGAGACCGAATTCTGCCTCCGATGTCGCAAGGCGAAACTATGGTCCGTGGTCCTGTGACACACGAGCAACATTTCACAAAGCCGCCGCCGCGATATACTGAGGCCAGCCTAGTCCGTAAGATGGAAGAACTAGGTATAGGGCGCCCGTCAACGTATGCGTCTATTTTGCAGGTTTTACAGGATCGAAACTATGTAGTTCTCGAGCAGCGCCGTTTCACTCCGCATGACCGCGGACGCATGGTCGTGGCTTTTTTAGCCGAATTTTTTCAACGATATGTCGAGTACGGGTTTACGGCCGATCTTGAGAACCGCCTCGATGATGTATCCAATGGCGAGATTGAATGGAAGGCACTGCTTAGTGATTTCTGGGTTGCGTTTTCCGAGGCAATCGAACAAACGAAGGAGCTACGGATCACGCATGTGATCGACAAACTCGATGCCGAGCTTGGGCCACACTTCTTTCCTGAGCGTAATAACGGTTCCGATCCCCGTAAATGTCCATCCTGCGAGGATGGTCGTCTTGGCCTTAAGCTGGGCCGCAACGGTGGTTTCATCGGATGTAGTAAATATCAAGAGGGTTGTGGGTACACGACAACCCTCCGTGTCGTATCCGGTGACGAAAACAAGGATGATATTTTCACAGGCCCAAAGGAATTGGGCCTAGATCCCGAAACCAGCCTGCCCGTATCAATACGAAAGGGGCCCTTTGGGGTTTACGTCCAACTTGGCGAAGCCGAGAAGGGGTCCAAGATAAAACCTAATCGCCAGTCTTTGCTCAATGGCATGGTACCGTCAGACGTCGATCTTGAATTAGCACTGGCCCTACTCTCGTTGCCTCGGCCGGTTGGGACTCACCCCGAAAATGGCGAAATGATTATTGCCGGTGTGGGTCGGTTCGGCCCGTACCTTAAGGTTGGTGACCGATATGTTAAACTGGGGCTGGACGACGATATACTTACCCTCGGCCTGAACCGCGCTGTGACCATTATTGCAGAATCCCCCGCTCGCAAAGACAGAACGAAAACAGCGGCCAAGGTTATTGGGGAACACCCCGAGGACAGGAAGCCCGTCGAATTGCGTGATGGCCGTTACGGCCCATACGTCAAACATGGCAGGATCAATGCGTCGCTGCCGCGCGATATGGAGCCGGAAGCAATATCCCTAGAATTGGCGCTAGAACTTATTGCATTACGAAAAGAAAAAATTGGCGCAAAGAAAGGCTCCAAGAAGAAGACAAAAAAAACAAATAGTAAGAAAAAATCTAAGGTAAAAAAGACGGCAAAAACCAAGACTGACGCCTCACCGCCTGCAGAGAAGGCGTGACGGAGGTCGAAGAACTTGACCGTTGAACGATAAGCTCCCCGATACCTCGTTTCCGACAAAGGAAGAAGTCCTTGATTTCGTGCGGGGTCACCTTGGTCCAATCGGTAAGAGGGAAATTGCCCGAGCATTTAATATTCGCGGGTCGGATCGGATTCGTCTGAATGAGATTCTGCGGGAGCTGAGGAGCAGCGGCGAACTCTCACGTGGACGCGGACGGCGATATGGGTCGCCAGGCACGCTGCCTAAGGTAAGCGTGATCGAGGTTAATGGAATCGATCACGATGGTGACCCTCTAGCGCGACCAGTGAAGTGGGATGGGAAAGGTGATCCGCCCATAATATATCTTGCACTTTCGCGAGGGGAGCCTGCGCTAGCGGAGGGTGATCGAATCCTAGCACGGCTTACAACCTCACACGATGGAACTTACATTGCCCGAACCATCAAACGTCTGGAAACACCCCATCGCAACGTACTGGGTATTTTTGAGACTATAAATGGCAAGAACCGGATTGTACCTACTAGCCGCCGCATCCGAACCGAATTTATTATCCCGCCGGGCCAAGAAAATGGCGCCTCAAAAGGCGACTTGGTGCAAGGTCAAGCGATCGGTGGAAAGAGCTTCGGTTTGCCAGAGGCCCGGGTTGCGAAAGTCGTAGAGGCAGCGGATGGTCCGCGTTCGGCAAGTATGATCGCCATTCACACTCACGATATTCCTGTCGACTTTACCCCAGATTCGATCGCCGCCGCAGCGTCGGCTAGACCGGTTACACCAAAGGGACGTGAAGATTTACGCAATATTAGCCTCGTCACCATTGATGGTTCGGATGCCCGCGATTTCGATGATGCAGTGTGGGCCGAAAAGGAGGAAAACGGCTGGCACCTAATCGTCGCGATTGCCGATGTTTCTTGGTACGTGCGTCCGGGTGGACCAATAGACCGCGATGCATTCGATCGGGGAAACTCAGTCTACTTCCCAGACAGGGTTGTTCCGATGCTCCCTGAAGCATTGTCTAACGGGCTATGTTCACTAGTTCCAAATGAAGACAGGGGGTGTTTGGCAGTTCACATGTGGATTAACGAACAGGGACAATTAGAGCGGCATGCGTTCGTTCGTGGAATAATGCGTTCAGCCGCCCGCCTTACATACCAGCAGTTAGAATCAGCATGGACCGGTAATCCAGACAGCGAAACGGCACCATTACTAAAGGACGTAATCACGCCACTTTATGGGGCTTTCACCGCACTACAGGGCGCCAGAATCCAGCGCGGTACTATCGATCTCGAACTTCCAGAACGAAAAGTAATCGTCGACAAAAATGGCAATGTATCGGGCATCGAATCTGTTGAACGCCTCGATAGCCATCGAGTAATCGAGGAATTCATGATTACCGCCAATGTTGCGGCTGCGGAAGCGCTTGAAGGTGAAGCCGCACCCTGTATGTACAGAGTACACGATCGCCCGTCTCTAGAAAAAATGGACGGATTACGCGAAACACTCGCACCTCTCGGTATCAAGTTGTCGAAGGGTCAAGTGGTCAAGCCTAATAATTTTCAGAAGATTGTTGCTCAGGCTGCGGGCAAGCCCGAAATGGAGTTAGTCAACATGGCTGTTTTGAGATCGCAAGCACAAGCAGAATACAGCCCACATAATATCGGCCATTTTGGGCTCGCCATAAGGCGGTACGCCCATTTTACGTCGCCAATCCGGCGGTATTCGGATCTCTTAGTACACCGATCTCTTATTACTGCTCTCGGGCTGGGGGATGACGGTCTAAAACAGGAAGATGGCGAACGTTTTTCCGAACTCGGAAAACATATTTCGCTTACCGAACGCCGAGCTGTTAGCGCCGAACGCGAGGCTGTTGATCGTTTCACGACCTTGTATCTGGCTAGTCACGTAGGTGCAGAATTTACAGCCCGGGTAAACGGCGTTCATCGAGCCGGATTATTCGTGACTCTTACAGAGACAGGAGCAGACGGCCTGGTGCCGATGTCGATGATTGGGCATGGTCGCTTCGATTTCGACCCGGTCTCCCAGAGTATTAACGGCCGGGCAACCGGTATTGCATACGCGATAGGCACGTCGCTTAATGTTCGTTTGGAAGATGCCAATATTCATACCGGCTCGTTGGCGTTTTCGATCATCCGCGATGGTGCGGTTAAGGTCAGCAATCAAAATAACATGTCCAAGAACGGTAAAAAGCGCCGTCGAAATAAGAAGGTGGAAAGTGGCAAAGGAAAGAGCATAAGTCGCGGGTGAATAGGTTACTGAGGGGAACCAGCCTCGATCAAACTAGAAGTTGGTACGCGTGTTATCAAGATCGGGTTAATCTAAGGGATATTTATCGTCGTTTTACGCCTCACCTAGAACGGGAAAAATATAAGACGGAATAACTGGATATGGACAAATTAATTCCTCGAATGGCGATGCGTAATCCTGAGAAGATTGGAGTCTTTGCATTTCTGGGCCTGTTAATTTGTGCATGTTCCACACCGCCTTCAGATCCAACAAGAGGAAGTATTCAACGCGGTGTGATTGAGACTGTTTTAGAAAATATCCACAAACGATATGCCACCGCATTGCCCATCAGTGAAATCTCTATCGCTGGTTTAAAAGGGTTGTCGGGAACCGATGACTTACTATTAATCAAGGAAGAGAAAGATATTATAATGCTCTTCTATAAAGACCGCGTACTGCAGCGCTGGCAGAAACCCCAAACCAATGACTATAAGCTATGGGCCCACTTAACATCTGATGCGTTGACACTAGCTCAGGCAGAATCCCACAAAGTTCGAGATACAAACGAAGAACATATTTTAAAACGTTTCTTTGAGGCGGGCTTTGAAAATCTCGACCGCTACACCCGTTATCATGGTCCGGATCAGACTCGCAACACGCGTGCTCGCCGCGAAGGGTTTGGCGGTCTGGGTATCACCATCCACCAGAAACAGGGGGAAACCTTCGTCAGCGAGATTTATGAGGGAACGCCGGCATTCAAGCAGGGTTTGATGGCCGGCGATCGAATTACCCATGTCGGCGGGGAGTTGTTAACAGGTCTACCTCAAAAAGCTGTTATCAGAAAATTACGTGGACCGGTACATAGTCGTGCGAAACTCACAATCATACGAGGGACTAGGCTACCTCCGTTGGAAGTCACCATGATACGGGCACATATCATAATACCCACGGTTAAATCGACGCTTGAAGGTCGTATACTAAATATTAAGGTCTCAGGCTTTAATCAGGGCACGTCACGCAGCCTTGGCAAGGTCCTCTCAGGTTCTGAGCGCAATACCGAGACAATTAAAGGCATTATTCTCGATCTCAGGGGCAATCCGGGCGGACTTCTGGAACAAGCCATAGCGATCGCTGACTATTTTTTAAATGATGGTCGAATTATTTCGACCGAGGGGCGAACCAAACACGCAAATCAAATTTTTGATGCATCTTTGGGGGATCGGGCCCATGGCGTGCCGATAGTCATTCTGGTGAACGGGCTATCTGCATCAGCGTCGGAAATTGTGGCGGCGGCTCTTCGCGACCGTGGTCGTGCCGTAATCGTCGGTTCTTCGTCATATGGCAAGGGCAGTGTACAGACTATCATCCGCTTGCCAAACCAAGGTGAATTGACGCTTACCTGGGCGCATATGATTGCGCCCTCCGGTTTAAAATTGGAGGGCTATGGCGTTATTCCAAAGGTCTGCACATCGGGCCAAAAACCTCACCGTGGAACAATGATGAGTGCCTCTAGAAATGGCGTGAATCATAATGATTATATGCCAAAATTCTTGCTCGGATCTCTTTACGCGGTTTCAACCTATCCGGCCATGGCACGCAAGTATTGCCCACCGTCCAATTTGGAGCGTCTAGAAGATATCGAAATCGCGCGATATCTTCTTAATCATAAGAAAATCTATTTTCAGGCCCTAAATAATGGGGCTTCGGCAATCGCAGAGCGTTGAACGCGGAGGAGTGCTTGACAGAAAGAGGGGAAAGCGTCACGTTCCCGCGCAATTTCTATAAGACTAAACTCGCCCTCGGAGTCGTTCTATGGCCAAGTCGAATACAATAGTGATAAAGCTGCTCAGTACTGCTGATACCGGTTATTACTATGTCGCAAAGAAAAATCCGCGGACCCTGTCAGAAAAGTTGGAATTTCGAAAATATGACCCGGTAGCCCGTAGACACGTGATGTTCAAGGAATCAAAGATAAAATAACGGGGCTGTCTAAAAGGAAAGATAACCGATCACCACCTATTAGTTGGCGTTTTGGTTACAGAGTTTTAAGTCAAAATATATTTACGCGCACCTTCCTGTCACCCAACGTACTAATCTGCCCTCGGCGCTGTCGGTAGAGCCTTCCTCAAAGACAATTCTTTGAGCCTTTCGTCGCTGACTGGCACCGGGGCGTGCATCATTAGATCCTGCGCCTGCTGGTTCATGGGAAATAGAATAACTTCTCTGATATTCGGCTCGTCTGCCAACAACATCACGATCCGATCAATCCCTGGTGCCGAGCCACCATGGGGTGGTGCACCAAACTTCAGTGCGTTCAGCATGCCCGCGAATTCTCTCTCCACCTGTTCTTGAGGGTACCCTGCGATTTCAAACGCCTTGTACATTATTTCTGGCCGGTGATTTCGAATTGCGCCACTCGACAACTCGATACCATTGCAAACAATATCATATTGGTATGCGAGAACATCCAGAGGATCTTTCGATCCTAAGGCTTCCAACCCGCCTTGGGGCATAGAAAACGGATTGTGGCTAAATTGGATCTGTCCCGTGTTTTCGTCTAGTTCGTACATCGGGTAGTCTACGATCCAGCAGAATTCAAATTTTTTCTGGTCAACGAGTTCGAGGGATTCGGCAATATGTGTCCTTGCTTGGCCTGCAAAAACAACAAAATCTCTTGGCACACCAGCTATAAAAAAAACCGCATCGCCGTCATTCAGGCCAAGCTGTGCACGCAATTCCTCTGTACGGGCTTCGCCGAGGTTTTTGGCAACCGGCCCCGCACCCTCACCGTCGCGATAAAAAATATAGCCGAGGCCCGGTTCCCCGTGTTTTTGTGCCCATGAATTCATACGGTCACAAAACGCGCGTGAACCACCTCCCGGTGCCGGAATTGCCCACACCTGAACACGTTCATCTTTTTCAATCATTCCTGAAAAAATCTTGAAACCGGATCCTCGAAAAATTTCGGTTATATCAGTCATCTCTATAGGGTTCCGAAGATCTGGTTTATCGGACCCATACTTTTGCATTGCATCAGCATAGGTGATTCGAGGAAATGGCGCCGGTGACACCAAGCGATCCTCGGCAAATTCTTCAAAGACCCCTTGCAGAACCGGCTCGATCGCTTCAAAGACGTCGTTCTGCGTAACAAATGACATCTCTATGTCTAACTGATAGAATTCTCCCGGAGAACGGTCGGCGCGTGCGTCCTCGTCCCGAAAACACGGCGCGATCTGGAAATATTTGTCAAATCCGGCAACCATTATCAATTGCTTAAACTGTTGTGGTGCCTGCGGTAATGCGTAGAACTGACCCGGATGCAAGCGACTTGGCACAAGAAAGTCTCTCGCGCCTTCAGGTGATGTCGACGTTAATATCGGCGTCTGGAACTCCATAAAACCTTGGTCAATCATCCGGCGGCGAATACTCGAGATAACCGCACTACGTAGCACGATGTTTCGGTGAACCTTATCGCGGCGAAGATCTAGGTAGCGGTAGCGCAGACGAATTTCCTCTCCATAGTCACGGTCGCTGTTAACCTCCAGCGGAAGATTTTCGCTCGTACCCAGCACCTCGCAGTTTGTGATCCTCAGTTCAACCTCACCGGTCAGCAGATCGGGATTTTTTTGTTCTAGGTCTCGAGCTTCAATAGTGCCTGTGACGCAAATAACGGTTTCCAGCCTTAATGCTTCAATCTGCGGGAATATTTCGGAATCAATTTCGATTACACACTGGGTCAAACCGAAATGATCCCGTAGATCGACAAAAAGCAGGTTTCCATGGTCTCGTTTTCGGTGAACCCATCCGGACAGGCGGGCTTCGGTGCCGGCGTTTGGGGCGCGTAGTTCCCCGCAATTATGCGTGCGGTAATCGTGCATTTTCAGACCTCTGTTCTGATAATCGGCGGCGTATTCGCGCCGTTACCAGCGCGGGTCGCTGCGGGTTTTATAATGATCGGGGTCCGGCTTCAAGTAATGCCGTAAAACGTGTATTATATCTTTATGTCGATAATTACTCAGACGGCTGAACTCGCTGACTTTTGCGAGCGCGCTGAAGCATTTCCATATATTACCGTCGATACCGAATTCATCCGGGAAAAGACTTATTGGCCCCAGCTTTGTCTCATACAGATTGGTACACCAGACGAAGTAATCGCGATCGATGCTTTACCTGACAGTATTGATTTAGCGCCACTTTTTAGGCTATTCGCGGATGAATCCGTTCTCAAGGTATTCCACGCAGCCCGCCAAGATATCGAAATTTTCGTGAACCTGACAGGCCACGTCCCATCTCCGGTTTTCGACACCCAGATCGCTGCCATGGTTTGTGGATATGGTGAATCCGTTGGATATGAGCGCCTAGTTCGCGATATCGCAAAAAAATCGGTGGACAAAACCATGCGTTTCACCGATTGGTCGAGACGGCCGTTGGACAAAAAGCAAATCGATTACGCTTTAGGCGATGTGATCCACCTTCGAGAGATTTATAAGGAATTTGATAGACAGCTTGCGGAAACTGGGCGCGCCGCATGGCTATTAGAAGAAATGGACATTTTGACTGATACCTCAACCTACCTGATCGCGCCGGAAGATGCGTGGAAACGACTTAAAACGCGCAGCCGTAAACCAAGATACCTCGCCAATGTGCGAGCGCTAGCTGCTTGGCGCGAATCGTCGGCACAGCAGAATAACATCCCTCGAAGTCGGGTTCTTAAAGATGAATCACTTACAGAGATCGCCGCCCATAATCCGGCATCTCCACATGCGCTTATGGAATTACGCGCGCTCAAGCGGGATCGCGTGAGTAGCGATCGCGCAAAAGAAATCATCGACGTTCTGGATAATGTAAGGATACTAGGGGACAAAATATTGCCCGAGCTACCACCCGAACGCAAATCAGGATCGGATAGCGGCCCCTCCACCGAACTACTAAAGGTACTCCTCAAACTGAAATGCGACACTCACAAGGTCGCTCAAAAAATTATCGCATCTACCGTCGATATCGAGGCTATCGCGGTTGATGACAATGCAGATGTTCGGGCATTGAAAGGCTGGCGCCGCGACATATTCGGAGAGGATGCACTCCGCCTAAAGAGAGGTGAGCTTGCTCTTACCGCGGCCGGATCACAGATCAAAATTATCGAAATCTCGGATTGATACTTTTCTTAAGTCCCCCTAATTAAGTATCCTCTGTGCGTTAGCCTCGAAAGCCTTAGCTTTAATTCTCGCGGTCGGTGCTCTCCATACTTTCAAGTACTTCGCGGGCTAGAGGAACGGTAATGCCTCGCCTAGTCGCCAGCGAAGCGTTGTTTAAACGAGCGACTAGCGTGCGTGCTGCTTCAAATGAGCGGTCCATTCGATTTACCAAGTAGGCTAAAACTTCTGTGCCCACTTGCATCTGCTGGTCTGCGAACATCTTTATCATTACCGCCGCGATCAGCGTTTCGTCAGGTGCATGAATACTAATATTGAGTGCAGCACCGAGACGGGATTTCAAGTCTGGTAGCCGCCCTTCCCATCTTGCTGGGGGCGTCTTACTAGCAATCAGAATGTGTGTTCCCGCGGCAGTAGCTGAATTAAATAGATGAAATAGCTCTTCGTCATGTCTTGGATCTTCAGGAGAATCAACAAAAACCGGGCCGACTTGGGAAATTTCATCCCGCGAACCCATCGGCTTAAATATCGCCGCACCAGTTCGTTCTCGCCAAACCTGACCCAAGTGAGTTTTTCCACAGCCGGCCGGGCCTACCAGAACCAGTGCAGTTCCAGGCCAATCTGGCCATCTATCAACCCAAACTACCGCGTCTGAGTTGGAAGAAGATACTAGAAAATCCTCTCGGCCCGTTGCCGCCCGGTGGCGTAAATCAAGCGCAAGCTGTTTCACTTTAGATCCACTCACTGTCCGCTAGGCCCATGTTCAACGCCCGTCATTTGGCGCGTCCACGAAACAATATAGCTGGCGCCGGAAATTACAGTTGTCGCTGCAACGACGTAAATAGCAGCATCAACCAACTTTTCTATATCGATCGCCAGACCAAGCGCCGCCAGCGCGATCGCAGCTAAGGCGAGTTGGGCTGCGGTGTTAATCTTGCTTATGACTAGCGGGTGCATTTTTACTTCAAGCCTTACCAGAAAAGCGATCATCACCCCGCCAACAATAAGTAAATCCCGGAATACCACCAACACGACAAGCCAAGTGGGAAGAACCCCCTGCAATCCAAGCGTCAGATAAACTCCCACCAACAGGGTCTTGTCGGCTATTGGGTCAAGAATTGCGCCTAGCTGTGTCGTCTGATCTTTTTTTTTCGCCAGATAGCCATCTAGAGCGTCGGATATGCCCGCCATTGCAAAAAGGACAAATGCCGCGAGATACTCCGACTGCATGATTAGATATACTGCAATGGGAACCGAGAGAAGGCGAGCGAAGGTGATGAGATTTGGGAGATTCACTGGTTGCTGTTCCGAATTTCGCTCAATGTCGTTGATTTAGAATTTTTCCAGTTGCAACGGCGGCTTCTTTCTCTCTGAGGATCTCAGTCGAAGAATCAGACTTACTGGACGGCGCTACAATATTACGCAATTCCCAATTTGCCGCTTTGCGCTCCAACAGAAGGTCGTGTTGCTCAAACGTCGTTTTAAGCTGGCTCTTGGTACCGAAATAGGTTAGCCGGATGGTTGCATCTCTGCGAGAAATCATTATTAGTTCGATGTTGTGCACCAATGCGATATCTTCAAGGCTGCGACGCAACACAACCCAATCTTGAAGCTCGCTCAAGGCAACTTCCGCTATTAGATTATTGGTTCTATCAAGCTGAAGAATATTGTCACGCTTCCAGTCTTCTTCGATCTGCCAAGCTATTTCTAACGCTGTGCGGGCCAGCGCATCCGAAACCGACTCACCATCTTTTACCATGAAAGTCCTGATATCAGTCCTATCAGCCCACGGTCCGCCAAAATAACGCAACGAAACGTTAATATTTCTCTGACCATTGCTCGTCACCGTATCTAACATAGCTTCCACAACGATCACTGTCCCAGCCCCATACCGCCTGCCGATAATTTCGATCTGCGACTCGGCACCCGTTGCCGCCTGTTCGGCAGTTAAATCACGGATATCTACGAGATCGCCGACCGGCAACTTAAGCGGGACCAGTCCACCGGACGGCAGAACTACTTTCCATGCTTCAAACCACAAATTAGGAACATCCCACAAAAGTTTAGCGCCGATCGAGTCTAAAACCGGCAAAAAAAGTATTGGTTTTGACTTTGTCTCTGCGAAGCTAACACCCGCACTTCTTAGAAACTGACGAACCTCCATCCGCCTAAACTGAAAGCTTAGGTCTCCAATATACCGGACGCTGGAGGTCTTTTCTTCGTCGATACCGAAACTTTGAACCATTGATACGATTTCTTCATGCGTGAGCCTCGGTACTAAGGTCAACTGATTTGAGGGAACCATACGAATAAGTAGTTGGTTAAAAGCTTGGCGGTGCGCTTCAATAATTGCTTGTTGACGGGCATGGGCAGCCGTATCGGAAGTTCGATCGACCTCAATATTAGAAATCTTATATATCTTCGGCGATTGCACCTGAGCTGATGTCTGGGAAACCAGACATACAAAACATAGTAAACATCCCAACGAGCAACAGATTCGCCTCATACCGTTCAAATATCGACATACATTCGGTATTCTGCTGATGTGTGATTTATTCGCAGTCATAATTTAACTATCCTAGCACTATCAGGTGAGGCGTCGCAGTTATTTACGGACATAGATATAAAGATTCAGGCGTGGACATAGAGGCAGGCGACGAGCTTGTCGAACGTATCAAACCGCTTGCAAGGTCTACCGAGCGCACCGGCATAATGGGCGGTCTTGGTGGATTCGGCGGGTTGTTCGACCTGAAGGCCGCTGGCTACATTGACCCAGTTCTTGTAGCAGCAACAGATGGCGTGGGAACGAAACTGAAAATAGCAATAGAGACCGCGATCCACGACACCGTTGGAATCGATTTGGTTGCGATGTGCGTGAACGATTTGGTCGTGCAGGGTGCGGAGCCTCTATTTTTTTTAGACTATTTAGCAACTGGTCGGCTGGAGCCAAGTGCGGCTGAAGTAGTAATCGCCGGCGTAGCAGAAGGGTGTAGAACAGCGGGCTGTGCATTGATTGGCGGTGAAACAGCAGAAATGCCGGGTATGTACCATAATAGCGACTACGACCTCGCTGGATTTTCCGTCGGTGCAGCAGAACGAGGTACCATCTTGCCGCAAAAACATATTACCCAAGGTGACATTGTACTTGGGCTCGCCTCCTCCGGATTGCACTCGAACGGGTTTTCACTGGTACGTCAGATATTCTCTAAAAAAGATATAGAGTTCTCATCCCCGACAGCTTTCGATCCTCAGTTCAGCTGGGGTAAGACGCTCCTCACCCCGACACGGATCTACGTTAAATCCTGCCTAGAACTCCATAAATCGGCATTGGTCAAAGGATTTGCACATATCACCGGAGGCGGTTTGATGGAAAATATACCACGTATTCTGCCCGATAATATGACGGCCGAGTTAATCCCTAGCGCATGGAAAATGCCGCCGATATTCGAGTGGCTGGCAACGGAGGGGGAGGTCTCGGCGGCCGAAATGGTAAAAACATTCAATTGCGGCATCGGTATGATAGCGGTTGTCGCGCCAGAAAATGCCGATGCAGCGATAGAACGGCTTTCTGAATTAGGCGAAAACGTATCCCGCATTGGCCAACTTGTTTCCAGAGAGGGAGATGAAGCGGTCCGGCTTCCGGAATTGGAAAACGCATGGAGCGGGTGAAAACCGCAGTTCTATTATCTGGCCGCGGATCAAACTTACAGTCGCTAATCGACGCCACTGCGGATAAGAATTTTCCAGCAGAGATAGTTTGCGTGATTTCTAACGTTCCAGGAGCGGGCGGATTGGAACGTGCAGCACAAGCTGGCCTACCCACAGTCACCATTAATCATCGAAATTTCAACGGTCGCGAGCCATTCGAAGAAGTACTTCAAAAAGAACTAGAAAATGCAGAGGTCGAATTGGTTTGTCTGGCGGGCTTTATGCGTCTTTTGACCAAGAGGTTCGTCGACCGGTGGCATAATCGGATGATCAATATCCACCCGTCGTTACTACCCTCCTATAAAGGATTACACACCCACGAACGGGCATTGAAGGACGGTGTGCGCTTCACTGGATGTACGGTACATTTTGTCCGAGCTGAAATGGACACTGGCCCGATCATCGTGCAGGCAGCAGTTCCTGTGCATCCCGGAGATGACGCGGACGCTCTCGCAGATCGGGTGCTTACAGCAGAACACCGGTGTTATCCTTTGGCACTGAAAATAGTTGCAGGGGAAAAAACCCATGTCATTGACAACCTTGTAGAAACGGAGTGCGTGAGAGCACCAGACACTATGCTGTTGAATCCAAGGGATAACTAATTTCGACAAATCAGGTTCGCTTCTTCACCCAAGATGCTTTCCGCATTATAGTTTAGATAGTTTCCTATGACTGAGGTGGAATATAAAGGAGCCCAGCAAAATGGCCCTCGACATGGAGAGAGAATTCCAACGGCATCAGAGAGGTTGGGAGGGATTCGCCAAGTTTATTTTTATCGGCACTGTTAGCGTTATCGTCATTGTTGGACTAATGGCATTGACACTTATCTGATGCAGGTGAAATGAATCGTTTCAAAAAACTAGGATTTATTCGGCTTTCTTAATTCAAACGCACAAAAAGTAGATTTGGTCAGCCCACGATATCAGTCCCGGCGAAGAAAAATGCAATTTCCTCAGCCGCAGTCTCCCTAGCATCCGATCCGTGCACCGAATTGGCTTCGACAGATTCGCCGAAATCCCGGCGTATGGTTCCTTCATCGGCGTTCGCTGGATTGGTTGCACCCATGACCTCGCGGTTTTTGGAAATTGCGTCCTCGCCCTCTAAGACCTGCACGACAACTGGGCCCGAAGTCATGAAGTTGCAAAGGTCATCGAAAAACGCTCTCTCCCTATGGACCGAATAGAATTGCTGCGCCTGCTCGGGACTCAGGTGTGTTCGGCGCTGAGCAACTACCCGAAGGCCCGCCTCTTCGAAACGCGCAACGATTGCTCCAGTAATATTCCGCCGCGTTGCGTCAGGCTTAATGATGGAAAGCGTTCGTTCAACAGCCATTGGGACAAAGGCTCCTATTCGTTTATCCGGCCGGCCTTATAGACGGTTCATGATACCTGATCAACAGATTCATTTTGCACGTGAAAGACGACAACACCAGTGTTACCGATTCCCTCGATCTAATAGCTCAAATCTGCTGCTCCCAACCACCGCCGACCTTCTGCTGCCAATAGATTAGATCATGTTCGGCAGCCTTATATAGGCTCCAATGCCGTCTCGCTTCGACCAGCGCAGCCTCATCTCTTCCATCGAACATCTCTAAACACCTATCCCATGCCCCTA
>CETH01041983.1_pt1 | contig 21687 bp, 15 predicted proteins | sample 361461 | NCBI WGS metagenome assembly CETH01 (sample SAMEA2622695, study PRJEB7988) | marine metagenome | isolation source: saline water (ENVO:00002010), including
TACCAGGTCGTTTTCTTACTGCTTCAAGACCTTCTAAAACTTGTATATCGCTGGCGGTATATTCAGCCTGATTATCTTTCTGACTTGTTGCCATAAATTCCTCTCATTAAGTTTTACTATCTTTTAATCGTCTTGTAATATGTGCTATGTTTGCTTATAAAGATACATTATTTTAACAAAATAGATATATACAGTCAAAGTAATAAACACCAATATTTGTATTTAAGAGCTAAGAATGCACAATATATGGTACTGAATGGAGAATTATGATAATACTAGGAATAGAGACCTCGTGTGATGAAACAGCTATATCTGTTGTAGAAAATGGTTCAAATTTATTGTCAAATGTAATTCGATCTCAGGTAGAAATTCATGCTCAACATGGAGGAATTGTGCCAGAAATCGCATCACGGGCACATGTTGCTGCAATTATCCCAGCTCTACAACAATCTCTAAATAATGCGAACGTAAAAATTGAAGAAGTGAACAAAATAGCAGTAACTTTTGGTCCAGGATTGGCTGGATCACTTTTAGTAGGTGTAAATCTGGCAAAAACGCTAGCCTATATTTATAAAAAACCTTTATTGGGTATTAACCATATAGAAGCACACATATATAGTTCTTGGTTAGAAAAAGATAACTTCTCTCCAAAATTTCCTTTGATTTGTATGGTTGCTTCTGGTGGCCATACAGAATTAATATTAATGAAAAATCACGGAGATTATCAAATTTTAGGACAGACGAAAGATGACGCAGCAGGAGAAGCTTTTGATAAAGCAGCTAGAGTGCTTGGCCTCAGTTATCCTGGAGGGCCAGAGATACAAAAACATGCATCAGATGAATTAGATGTTTCTGATTTAGGCATGCCAAGGCCTCTTTTAAGAGAAGGTTTGGATTTTAGCTTTAGTGGTTTAAAAACGGCTTTTTTAAATAAAGCCAGATCAAAATCTGCAGAAATTGGGTTTGACCTAACACAAGATCCTCAACTTGTTTCAAGGATGGCTTGGGAATTTCAAGAAGCTATTACAGAAGTCTTAGCAACGAAAATTGAACGGGCTATTATTTTATCTGGAGCAAAGATGGCAATCGTTGGAGGCGGAGTAGCCGCAAATGCAAGGTTAAGGCAAAGAATTGAAGATCAAATTAAGCAAGTACCCGTAGTGATACCTCGTCCTGGGCTATGTATTGATAATGGAGCTATGATAGCTGCATGTGCCTATTTTAAAGAGTATGAGCACAATATAGAATTAGATGTTAATCCCGGATTATCCATTGAGGATAATCCAATTAGTAATTATCTGTAGATATAGGCACACCAAGGCCAATACTTTGGCTATATATATAGTTAATAATTTCTTCAGAGTCTTTTAGTGCTGTTTTCGACATTAGGTCAATAATAAGTTTGTTTGAGTTAGTATTTACAATTAATTTAGGAATTTCATGGGCGGCAAAATAAGAGAAAAGATTAATGCCAGAATATCCTGCAATTCCCAATAAAATTAACCAAGTAAGAATAGATGTAAATCCAAAGGCAAAAGAAAACCATACCCAAACAAGAGAAGCAATACCAAAAATTATTCCATATACCAAATCTGTAAAAGTTTTTTTTGGTAAAGATAATTCTGTACTTGAAATATGATTTGTTTTAATTATTTGAGTTAGATTTTTTTCATCTGTAAAGGATTCGCAGATAAGGCGAAAATTTGTTAATGTTAAAAATTCTGAGTCGTTATTATCAGTAATGCTATATTTACTCGTATGAATTTTCCCGGTTTCATTGCCAAAAAGATAAACAATTTTTTCGTTGTCTAGTAATGTAAAATGATGATGTTTTTCCAATTAAATCACCCAATCCTGATATATTTATAACTAACTATACAAATATATTTCCGTAATCTCAACTAATTAAGTTTGTATGAAAGTTTTGGGGAAATAATTGAATTTATTGAAGAGATTTTTTTTGAGAATTCTTTATTTGATATCAATTCGTTTTTTACCCAGTTATTTGAAGCCCTAATTGTTTTTGTTGTCCAGTTTCCACAAAGTGGTATTACTTCTTGATATCTTAGTTTTAAGGTTTCCAGCGCTAAATACATCACAACTTTTTGTGGTTCAGAGGCTCTGCCACTTTGTTTAGTTTGTATTTTTTCCACGCTGATCTTGTAATATTTCGCTACTATGGATATTAAATCATCAGGAGATACGTCAATTATAGGCAAATTATACGATTCAGCATCAATCCCCAGTGCTAATTTTGCCAAATCTAAATTTATGTTTAGTCCAGAAAATTCTGAGTATGCAATTAATTTATTTAAATTACCTTCCAATTCTCTAATACTGTGAGTATATAGAGTTGCAAGCAGACTAGTTACATCTTCAGTGATTGGTATATTTGCTTGCTCTGCTTTTTTTAAAACAATAGCAGCTCTAGTTTCAATTTCTGGGCTTTGGATATCAGCGACTAGTCCCCATTGAAATCGAGACAATAAGCGGTCATGGATAAAATCAACATATTGAGGATGTCGGTCACAAGCCAATACAATTTGTTTGTTGGAGTCGTGTAGATCATTAAAAGTGTGGAATAATCCTTCTTGGGTTTGTTCTTTACCTTGAAGAAATTGTATATCATCTAAAATAAGTGCGTCAGTATTTCGATACTTAGAGCGAAACTCATCTGTTTTTCTTTTCTGTATGGCTGTTACAAATTCGTTAGTGAATTGTTCTGTTGTTACATAAAGAATATTCTGACTATTATTTCTCATTCGGTCTGCAATTGATTGTAAAAGGTGAGTTTTGCCTAATCCAACACCTGAATAAATAAATAGAGGATTAAATCTTCCTCCAGGTTCTGTAGCTACACTTAAAGCAGAAGAATATGCAAGCTTGTTGGATTCACCAACCACGAAATTGTCAAATCGATAAGTTGATTTATCAAATTTCGAAGTTATTTTTTTGGTTGTTTCCTTTTCTATATTGGTTGAGTCGGTTGACGATTTTTTAGCGACTTCTTTATTTTTTGCAACAGTAAAAACAACCTTCAGTTTTATTGAGCTCACTTCTTTGATAGCGGATTCTATTTGCGTTTTCATTTTCTTGTTCAGCCATTCTGAAACAAATAATGATGAAACGCCAATAGTTAAAACATTATTTTTTGAACTCAAAACAAATGTGTCCTTTAGCCAAGTTTCAAAGCTGGCTTTTGGAATTTTCATTTCAAGTAAACCAAGAGTTGCTGACCAGATATTATTATGTTCCGGGATATTTTGTGTCATAGTAAACATAATTCCGATGTTAGTTAGGGCCGGAAAACTAGGATATCATTTTTCCCATATCCTACTGCAAGAGAGAAGAAATGCAATTTTTGTGAATTTTGATGTATTCTGTACCAAAGTAATGATAAAAGGCAAAAAAAAATGAAATCAGCAAAAATCAAGATAATTTATTTTGGAACTCCCGATATATCTGCCTATGTACTTGAAAAAATTAGCCAAGAAGAGATTAACATAGTTAGTGTTTTTACAAGACCAGATAGTTTTTACGGAAGAGGAAAGAAATTATTTGAAAGCCCTGTAAAGCAAATGGCAAAAAAGTTAAACTTGTCCGTAGTCGAACCAAAGTCTCTTAAGAACAACGACATTGTTCAACAGATTATAGGATTATCTCCAGATTTAATAATTGTAGCAGCGTATGGGTTAATAATACCTAAGGAAATATTAGATATACCTAGATATGGAGTTATAAATATACACCCATCTTTACTACCTAAATATCAAGGTCCTTCACCTGTTGCCTCGGCATTGTTGAATGGGGATTTGATAACAGGAGTAAGTATTATGCTACTCGATGAAGGTATGGATACTGGACCAATACTTGCAACCGAGAAACTAACTATATCAACTGAGCATAATACACAAACATTGACTGAAGAGTTATTTCAAATAGGGTCTAATCTTCTTGTTGAGACAATCCCTTTATGGGTTTCTGGCGAAATAGTTCCTATACAACAAAGTACAAACGACGCAATAATTACTAAATTATTAAAAAAAGACGACGGAAAGATACATTGGAATTTTAATTGTGAATTTATCGCTAGGCAAATTCGTGCTTTTAATCCTTGGCCAAGCACCTTTACAAACTTTGATTCAAAAAGATTAATCATTGAAAAAGCTTTTTCAATAACTAGCCCACATCTTGATTCGGGGCGCAAAAACTGTCCAGGTTACGTTACTCAAACTGAGATAAATGGCGAAATTATTACAGGGGTTGTATGTGGGGAAGGGTTTCTTGTAATTTCTAAGGTCAAATTAGAAGGAAGTTCTTCTCAGGATATTGAGGATTTTATTCGAGGTAAGCCAAGTTTTATAGGCACAACCTTAGGATAGTTTATTGACCTTCTGTAATTTCTTCTTCAGTGCCTTCATCTGAAAGTGCTACGTCTGAAGTTACTTCTTCTTGAATTTCACCACCACCACCAGTAGTTGCAGCTCTTCTAGGTGCAGATATCCTAACTACTACAGATTCTGAATCTGTAAGCAAAGCAACATCGCTAGAAATTTCAATATCAGATACTCGTAAAACTTTTTCGAATGTGTCTAGAGATGACAGGTCTACCTCTAGCCTTTCAGGCAGGTCTTTCGGTAGCGCAGAAACACGTATAGTCCGCATAGTTTGGTTTACTCTCCCTCCATAAGATTTAATGGCTGGTGATTCTCCAATCAAACCTACAGAAATATTAGATATAATTTCTTCAGTAGTAGAAACCTCAAGAAAATCTACATGTAGAACTTTTTCAGTCACAGGATGTTTTTGAACTTCTCTTAAGTATGTAAAACGAGGCTCGCTATCATTATCAATTGTTATCGATACTGGTGTGTTTGGGCCTGCTCGATTTAAGAGCCTTGTTAATTCATCAGTTTCTATTTCCAATGAAACTGATTCCACGCCATTACCGTAAAGATGTATTGGTGTTTTGCCATTTTTTCGTAGAAAACGAACATTTTTCCCAACAACATCTCTTTTTTGAACTTTTATCTCTAAAACTGAATTTGCCATTTCTTTATATTTCCTGCGATTCTTTCATTTATTAATGTCTAAGAAATAACTATTCTAAGAAGTTTATAAATTATGTCAACCTTTAAGGATAAAGAAGGGTTGGTTTTGCTATTTTACATAAAGCTAAGATATCATGTATAGTCTATACTTCATAAGAAACAAAAACTTTTGAGGGGGCTGTGATGACTCAAGGCAAAGCGTTAACGCCTGAACAAGTCAATAGATATAGTAGACATATAATTATGCCTCAAATTGGCAGTTTGGGCCAAAGAAAACTGATAAATTCAAAAGCAGTTGTGATTGGTGCTGGAGGACTTGGTGGTCCAGTTGCTCTCTATCTTGCCTTAGCTGGTGTAGGTACTATTGGTATTGTTGATTTTGATACAGTAGATTTAACAAATCTACAAAGACAGGTTTTACATGATAGCGAATCAATTGGAATGCCTAAAGTAGAATCCGCATCTAAAACCCTAAAAAGATACAATCCAAATGTTAATGTTGTAACCCATGAAACTCCAATAAATTCTACAAATGCAATGGAGATTTTAGGTCAATACGATATTGTAATAAATGGTGCAGATAATTTTCCAACACGCTATCTCGTTAATGATGCTTGCTACTTTTTGAAAAAACCTTTAGTAGATGGAAGTATACTTATGTTTGATGGACAAGCAACAACTTATATACCTGGACCTAATAATGCCTGCTATAGATGTTTATTTAAAGAACCTCCGCCTCCTGGGTCCGTTCCTACATGTGCTGAAGCTGGTGTTTTAGGTGCACTTACTGCAACCATCGGAAGCATACAGGCAACTGAGGTTGTTAAAGTATTATTGGATATAGGAACTCCTTTAGTAAATAGACTTCTATTGTATGATGGATTAAGTTTAGATTTCAGAGTTGTTAAGTATAGAAAAAATAAAGAGTGTCCATTGTGTAATGGATCACAAACAGAACTTATTGATTATTTAGAATTTTGTGGATTGCCTGCTTCAAGTGAATTGGTTGGCTAATTTAAGATAGGTAAAATATTGTCTTCTAAAGAATTAAAGTCAAAGAATAATAACCAAATTGATCGTCCTGGGATTTTGAAAGCTGTAGGAAATACTCCCTTAGTTGAAATGCCAAATATTTCTATTAATAAAAATGTGAGGCTTTTTGCTAAATTAGAAGGAACAAATCCAACTGGAAGTGTTAAAGACCGAATAGCTTTAAAAATGATCGAGATGGCCGAAGAAAAGGGTGAAATTAAAAAGGGCGACACCGTTCTTGAGCCTTCAAGTGGTAATACTGGAATAGGTTTAGCGATGGTTTGTAAATTAAAGGGCTATAAACTTGAAATTGTACTACCTGAAAATGTAAGTCCAGAGAGAGTACAATTATTGACTGCCTATGGAGCAAAAATTCATTTTTCTGATGGTGAAAAAGGGACAAATGGCTCTATCGAAGTTGCCAAAGAAATGGTATCTTCAGGAAATTATTTCTTCCCCTATCAATATGGTAATGAAGCAAACCCATTAGCACATTATTATGGAACAGGTGTAGAAATTATAGATCAATTGCCGGAGATTGATATTTTTGTTGCTGGTTTAGGCACTGGTGGAACATTAATGGGTACAGGGAGAAGGTTAAAAGAATACAACTCGGAAATAAAAGTAGTTGCAGCTGCTCCTCAGCCTGGGGATGCAATACAAGCATTAAGGAGCATAGAAGATGGATTTGTTCCACCTATATTAGACTTAGGCTTATTAGACGCAAGAATAATGGTATCAAGTGAAGAAGCTTTTAAGGCAACAAAAATGCTATTAGATGAAGAGGGAATATTTGCAGGAATATCATGCGGAGCTGTTGTAGCAACTGCCTTAAAAGTTGCCAGACGTTTAGAAAAAGGAAACATTGTATGTCTCTTGGCGGATGCTGGTTGGAAATACTTGAGTACAAATTTATGGACTAAAGAATACTCTGATCTTCAGGAAGAGCTCGAAAGTAAACTTTGGTGGTAATTTATTAATGGAGCACAATGTTAAATTTATTCGTTATTTCAACAAATGATAAAATATCTGAAGAATTGGAATCTGCTCTTAAGGCAGAAGATATTTCTTTTCATACTGTTTATGAATCAATAGATTCGTCACTAGAACTTGATGGAGTTTTGCTTGAACTTACAAAGATAGATCATGAAGTAATAAATAAAGCTAATGATAAATCAGCAAAACTTGACGTACCGTTTTTTTTAGCAGTAACTAAAGAACTTCTTCCTTTTTATGATATCTCTTGGGGTGGTCGTGACTTTTTAACCAATCCTTATCACCTAGGTGAATTTACTGCAAGAATAAAGCAAAAACCTGATAATAACTTAGGGTCATTTCAATCCATACCTGCTATTATTGCAGTAAAAAATTTAAGAATTGATACTGAGAAATATGAAGTTTTTGTCGCAGACGTAAAAGTCATGTTAACTTATAAAGAATATAGATTACTTTGTATTTTGGCAGCAAATCCCGGCAGAGTATTTTCTCGAGAGGTTTTATTAACTGACATTTGGGAATATGACTATTATGGTGGAACTCGTACAGTTGATGTTCATATAAGAAGATTGAGAAGTAAGATAGAAATTAATGGTAGTTTTTTTATAGAAACGATACGTAATGTTGGATATAAATTCATCTAGGTATTTTATTAAATCTAGACAATAAATTTACATACAATTAACAATTAGGTAACTTTTGCGTAATTATTTTCTTATTTTTTTACCAATATTTAACATTCAAGAAATACCTATGTAATTTTACTAATTCATAATCAATTTAATTATTTCAATATGGACGTATTTTTAAATACGTCCATTGTATTGGGGGGGGGTAAAATGATTGATACGGGTAATTTGGCATGGATGATTACTGCAAGCGCTTTAGTTTTATTAATGACGCCTGGGTTGGCTTTTTTTTATGGTGGGTTAGTACGAGCCAAAAATATAGTTAATACTATGATGTTTAGTTTTATATCCATGGGTCTTGCTACAATAGTTTGGGTTCTCTGGGGATATAGTTTAGCATTTAGTGGCGAAGGTGCTTTTATTGGCAACTTAGAAATGTTTGGACTAAATAGTTTAGACGTAAACGACGGAGATGCAATAATCTTTGTAGCATTTCAAGGCATGTTTGCAATTATTACTCCCGCACTAATTACAGGTGCATTTGCTGAAAGATTTAAGTTTTCAACATACATGGTTTTCTTGGTTCTTTGGCTAACTTTTGTATACGCCCCTATTTGTCATTGGGTTTGGGCTGAAGATGGTTGGTTATTTAAGAGAGGCGCTTTAGATTTTGCTGGTGGTACAGTTGTTCACATTAATGCAGGAATTGCAGCTGTAGCAGCAGCATGGTTATTAGGTCCTAGAAGAAATATAAGTTCAGGAGTTGAGCCACATAATGTACCCTTTGTTTTATTGGGAGCAGGATTACTTTGGTTTGGATGGTTTGGTTTTAATGCAGGATCTCAATTAGGTTCTGATGCTAGGGCAACAATGGCATTTTTAGTGACTAATATAGCTGCAGGAACTGCTTTAACAGTCTGGGTAGTTTTGCAGTATTTTAAAACAGGAAGGTTTAGTGCTGTTGGCGCAGCATCTGGAGCTGTTGCAGGCTTAGTGGCTATTACACCAGCTTCGGGTTTTGTGAATCCATTAGGAGCACTAGCTATTGGTGCAGGTGCAGGCGCTCTTTGTTATGGGGCAGTTTTGTTAAGGACTAATTTAAATTTGGATGATGCATTAGAAGTTTTTCCAGTACATGGTATTGGAGGAATTTGGGGTGCAATTATGACTGGAGTTTTTGCAGTCGAGGCTATAGGAGGAACTAAGGGTCTACTAGAAGGCAATGGGTCAATTATACTTGAGCAAATAATAGCTGTAGTAGCTACATTGGTCTATGGATTCATTGTGAGTATAGTAATACTTAAAGTGTTAGACATGGTGATGGGATTAAGAGTTTCTGAATTCGACGAGGACACAGGAACAGATCTAACATCTCATGGAGAGCGTGGATATGTAGCTGATGGTGCTGATGCTTAGAATCCTTTAAATTTGTTAACACAATTGTAACCAAACAGAAACAGAACAATTACAACTGTTTGATATAATCGCTTGATCGGTATATCCAATTTTTAATCATGCCTCGAAGAAATGCATATATCGATTAGCGATTTAAGGAAATTATAAAAGTGAAGATTTGAGGTGAAAGATGGCAAATGAATCAAAAAATATAGGCGATGTACTAAAACTAATGGAAGACACAGGGAGTGATATCCTTGATATAAAGTTTATAGATTTACCAGGTACATGGCAGCACGTTTCAGTTCCTACTAGTGAGGTTACAGAGTCTTTGTTTCAAGACGGAACAGGATTTGACGGATCCTCAATAAGAGGTTTTCAATCAATAGATGAATCAGATATGTTGTTGGTGCCTGATATTTCTACAGTTAAAGTCGACCCATTCAATGAAGGTCAACTTACAGTTATTGCAGATATCAGAGACCCTCTTTCAGGTGAAAGTTATACTAGAGACCCAAGAAATGTTGCAAAAAAAGCTGAAGAGTATTTAAAGACCACGGGAATTGGCGACAATTCATTTTGGGGTCCTGAAGTAGAATTTTTTATATTTGATTCAGTTAGATTTAGTTATGGTGCAAATCATGGATATCATTTTGTTGATTCAGATGAAGGTATATGGAATTCTGGTGATTTGACTATGTTAGATGGCACAACGCTTAATAAAGGAATGAGGCCTCGACATAAAGAAGGATATTTCCCTGTACCTCCTGTTGATACTTTACAAGATATTCGATCTGAAATGGTTAGGACTTTAATTAATGGATTTGATATCGCTGTGGAAAAACATCATCATGAAGTTGCTACTGGTGGCCAGGGTGAAATAGACATAGTTTTTGATAGCCTTGTACAAACAGCAGACAATGTAATGAACTATAAATATGTTGTTAAAAATGTAGCTGCAAAATATGATAAAGTTGTTACATTTATGCCCAAGCCGTTGTTTAACGATAATGGTACAGGAATGCATACTCATCAATCCATTTGGAAAGATGGTGTTCCTTTATTTGCTGGGAATGAATATGCGGGACTTTCTAAACTTGCTTTAAATTATATTGGCGGTTTAATTAAACATGGTAAAGCCTTAATGGCTTTAGCTGCACCTACAACAAATTCATATAAACGATTAACACCTGGATTTGAAGCACCAACAATACTTGCGCTTTCTGCAAGAAACAGATCTGCTGCATGTAGAATCCCAATGTATTTTCAAAATCCCAAAGCAAAAAGGGTGGAATTTCGTTCTGCAGATCCAACTTGTAATCCGTACTTAACATTTGCTGCTATGTTAATGGCAGGATTAGATGGTATTGAAAACGGATATGAACCGGGAGATCCATTAGAATCCGATCTTTTTTCTTTAGGTGCAGATGAAATGGCAAAGTTGCCACAGGTACCTAGTAGCTTGGAAGAAGCGTTACAAGCTTTAGAAGATGACCATGACTTTTTATTAAAAGGTGGTGTCTTCACTGAAGATTTGATTAGGAGTTGGATTGACTTTAAGCGTGAAAATGACGTTGATCCTGTTAGGCTTCGACCGCATCCATATGAATTCTACTTGAGCTTTGATGCTTAAAATAGTTTTTGTTATACGAATAAAGTTGATAGTTTGGATATGATTAGATTTCGTTGACAAGTGAAAGTGTATTCCATACACTTAAATTAACTGTTATTGTAGCAAATATAAATCAAATAGGGGAGACTTTAGTTCTCCCCTATTCTTGTCAGAAGAGGAACTTCTATGGATGAGGAAAAAAGCAGAGATGAAGCTATTAAATTTGTCACAGAGACCGTGCATGGTAGCGACGTTCGTTTTGTGCGACTTTGGTTTACAGATATTTTAGGAAGTTTAAAGGGCGTAGCACTAAATGTAGCAGAGCTTGAAAATTCCCTAAGAGATGGCATGACTTTTGATGGAGCATCTATTCGATCAATTGCTAGAAACGAAGAAAGTGATTTGGTTTTAATGCCCGATCCCAGCACATTTAAAGTTTTACCTTGGCGTCCTTCAGATGGTGCAGTTGGTAAAATGTTCTGTGACGTTTATCGTCCAGATGGTACTCCTCATTTAGGAGACCCTAGGGCAATTCTAAAATTAAATTTGGAAAAAGCATATCAACTTGGTTATACTTTTTTATTGTCCCCAGAAACAGAATATTATTATTTTAAAGATTCGTGTTCAACAGAAACATTAGATACTGCTGGATATTTTGATCAAACTGCAACTGATATCGGTACTGAACTTAGAAGAGAAACTGTGTTAGCTTTAGAAGAGATTGGTATACCGGTAGAATATAGCCATCATGAAGTGTCTCCGAGCCAACATGAAATTAACTTGAGGCACACAGATGCTTTAACAATGGCAGACAATGTTATGACATATAAGCTTGCTGTAAAAGAAATTGCTCAAAAACATGGAATACATGCAAGTTTTATGCCAAAACCAGTTGAAGGCCTACATGGAAATGGTATGCATATAGATATGTCGCTTTTTCGTGGCGATACAAATGAATTTTTTAAAGATGGTGGTAGTAGTGACGATTTTATTTCTGATACAGCAAAGTATTTTATAGCAGGGCTTATGAAGCATGCTAAAGAGATTACAGCCATAACTAATCAATGGGTTAATTCCTACAAACGGCTTGTTTCTGGGTTTGAGGCTCCGGGTTATATTTCTTGGACAAAAAGCGGTTCCTTAATTAGGATTCCTTCATATAGAAAAGGTAGAGAAAATTCTGTAAGAATTGAATATCGAGCACCAGATTCCGCATGCAATCCTTATCTGGCATTTAGTGCTATTCTCGCTGCGGGTTTAGCAGGTATTGAAAACAAATATGAGATTCCTGCCCCTGTAGAACAAGATATAAATAAAATGGATCAGATTCAAAGAAATGCTCACAGTATAGAGTCTTTGCCTACAAATCTTTCAGAGGCATTGCACTTTTTTGAAAATAGTGAGCTGATGTACAATTGTCTTGGTGAAGATGCTTTTTATAATTTTATAAAAAATAAAAAACTAGAATGGGATGAATATAGCCGACACGTTAGCGGTTACGAGGTTGATAAGTATTTATCAATGCTTTAGGAAGTGTAAATTGAGTTTTAATTATAATGTAAAAAATAAAGGTCTTTATTATCCATCATTTGAACATGATGCTTGTGGTGTTGGTATGGTTGCTGACATACAAGGCGAGGCATCAAATAAAATTATTGAACAGGGATTAACTATTCTCACTAATTTAGCACATAGAGGTGCATGTGGGGCTGACCCAGATACTGGAGATGGAGGAGGTATTATACTTTCTCTTCCACATGATTTTTTTGTTGAACAATTATCAATATCTAATATTTCAACGCCTAATTTAGGTGAATATGCAGTAGGTATGGTTTTTATACCTAATAATGAAAAGGATATTAAATCATGCAAAAATATAATTGAAGAAATTATTAAAGAAGAAGGTTTCGAATTATTATTGTGGAGAGAAGTTCCTGTTAAAGACGATACAATTGGATATGATGCAAAATCTTCTATGCCACTAATAATGCAGGTTTTTGTAAAAAAGCCTGTATATGTAACCGATGAAGATGATTTCGAAAAAAAACTTTATGTTCTTAGAAGAAGGATAGAGATATCTTCTATTGCATTAGACTTGGATAGTCCAGATGATTTTTATTTTTGTAGTTTTTCATGCAGAACTATTGTTTATAAAGGATTATTTACGCCAGAACAGGTTGCGGATTTTTATCCAGATTTAAAAAACCCACTTTTTAAATCGTGGTTTGGTTTGGTTCATTCACGATTTAGTACGAATACTTTGGGGAAATGGAAATTATCCCATCCATATAGATACGTAGCTCATAATGGCGAAATTAATACAGTTAGGGGAAATAGTAACTGGATGTCTTCCAGAGAGAAAATAATAACATCAAATTCTTTCGGCGAAGATGTTTCTAAGATTTTACCAATACTTGAACAAGGAGATAGTGACACTGCTTCTTTAGATAAAGTGTTTGAATTGCTCACATTAACGGGTCGTTCTTTATCTCATGTTATGGCGATGATGGTGCCACAGGCATGGGAGGGAGATAATTCAATTTCACCAGATTTAAAGGCTTTTTATGAATATCATTCATGTCTAATGGAGCCTTGGGATGGGCCTGCATTGATTGCTTTTACAAATGGTAAAGAACTTGGTGCTAATTTGGATAGAAATGGATTAAGACCATTTAGGTATTCTGTTACTACCGATGGGTTAATTGTGATGTCATCAGAAACTGGTGTATTAGAATTAGATTCTGAAAAAATTAAAATTCGAGGAAGATTACAGCCTGGAAAAATGATGATCGTTGATCCTAAACAAAAAAGAATTATTTTTGATGAAGAAATAAAAAATGAACTTGCTAATCTACAACCTTATAAAGAATGGGTAGATGAAAATCTTATTAGATTAGAAGATTTAGCTAACACTCCCAATATTGAAGTAAGAGATAATATTAAGAATTTGTCTGAGCTACAGAGATCTTTTGGATATAGCGATGAAGAACTCAGGATGCTTTTAGTTCCGATGGGGCAAAATGGTTCTGAGGCCATTGGCTCTATGGGCACAGATACACCTATTGCAATTCTGTCTAATAAAACTCAATCGGTTTTTTCTTATTTTAAACAATTATTTGCTCAAGTTAGTAATCCGCCATTGGATGCGATACGAGAAGAATTAGTCACTTCACTAGAAGCACCTGTAGGGTGTGAACAAGAATTATTTATGGAAACAAACCTTCATTGCCAACAATTAAAATTGTCTTCACCAATTTTAACAAATGAAGAATTAGAAAATATAAAAAACTTGAATAAACCTGGTTTAAAAACGGCTATTATTAGTTGTTTGTATAGTCTTGAAAATAGAGATAGAAATTTAGAGATAGTTATTAATGATATTTGTGAAAAAGTTGCAATTGCAATAAATGAAGGTAATACATTAATAGTTTTGTCAGATAGAGGTGTAACCCGCTCTATGGCTGCAATTCCTTCTTTATTAATTCTTGCAGCAGTTCATCATGATTTAATCAAAAGAGGTTTACGATCAAAGGCTGGATTGATAGTTGAATCTGGAGAACCAAGAGAAGTAATGCATTTTGCTCTTTTGTTAGGTTATGGGGCAGCTGCGATAAATCCCTATTTAGCATATGCAACTCTGGATTCAATGTTATATAAGGGACAGATAAGTGTTAAGAATTTAGCTTATGCGGTTCAAAACTATAAAAAAGCTATTAATAAAGGCTTATTAAAGATTGCTTCTAAAATGGGAATATCAACTATACAAAGTTATCGTGGTGCGCAAATATTTGAGTGTATAGGTTTTAATGACCAATTGATAGAAAAATACTTTTGTTGGACTCCATCAAGAATTGGTGGGATAGGCATAGAAGAATTAGAGTTAGATATGATTGAAAGACATTCTAAGGGTTTTACTGAAGAACGGTCACCGACATTGTTAGATTTAGATTCTGGTGGACAATATCAATGGAGAAGAGATGGCGAGTATCATATGTATAATCCATTATCGATTGCCAAGTTGCAAGAATCTGCAAGAACGGGTTCTTATTCTGTTTACAGAGAATTTGCAGAATTAATTGATAAACAAGATCAGCAATTATCGACTTTACGAGGCTTATTAGAATTTAAGAAAACTGATAATCCTTTGGATATAGCTGAAGTCGAATCCGCAGATAATATTGTTAAAAGGTTTGCTACAGGTGCTATATCTTTAGGGGCAATAAGTCCTGAAGCACACGAAACTTTAGCTATTGCAATGAATAAGATAGGTGCAAGAAGTAATACCGGCGAAGGAGGAGAAGATCCTCGTAGATTTATTCTGGATAAAGATGGATCAAATCGTAATAGTGCTATCAAACAAATAGCCTCAGGAAGATTTGGTGTGACAGCAAATTATTTAGTTAATGCAACTGACTTACAAATTAAAATGGCACAAGGATCAAAACCAGGAGAGGGTGGCCAATTACCTGGGCATAAGGTTGATGAATACATAGGGAGTGTAAGACATACTACACCTGGTGTTGAATTAATATCGCCTCCACCACACCATGATATATATTCAATTGAAGATTTAGCTCAGCTAATCCATGATTTAAAAAATGTAAATTCAAATGCACGAATTCATGTGAAATTGGTTGCAGAAGCAGGCGTTGGTACAATCGCTGCTGGAGTATCTAAAGGACATGGCGATGTTGTGCTTATTAGTGGTGATAGTGGTGGTACAGGGGCATCTCCAGAGACTTCAATTAAGCATGCTGGCTTGCCTTGGGAGCTTGGTATAGCAGAAACGCAGCAAGTATTGGTAGAAAATGATTTAAGAGGCCGTATTGTTGTTCAAGCAGATGGTCAATTAAAAACTGGTAGAGATGTTGCTATTGCCTGTTTACTTGGAGCTGAAGAATTTGGATTTGCTACAGGTCCATTAGTTACTATGGGTTGCATAATGTTGAGGAAGTGCCACTTAAATGCTTGTTCTGTTGGTATTGCTACACAGGATCCGGAGCTTAGAAAAAATTTTGCAGGGAAACCTGAACAAGTTATAAGTTATTTTTATTTTATTGCTGAGCATTTGCGAGAAATTATGGCAAGTTTAGGATTTAGAACAGTTAATGAAATGATAGGTCGTGTAGATAAATTAGACACTAGAGCTGCCATAGATCATTGGAAGGCAAAAGGTTTGGATTTTTCTAAGTTATTATATAGACCTCAAAGAGCTGAAGAAGTAGATAATTATTGTGTAATGGAACAGGATCATTCATTAGATCTTGCTTTGGATAATGTTTTAATACAAAATGCCGAAGCTGCAATTAATAATAGAAAAATTATTAGAATTTCTCATCAAATCAAGAATTCAAATAGAACTGTTGGTGCAATGTTAAGTGGGGAAATCGCAAAAAAATATGGTGAAGAGGGATTAGATCGAGATACAATAAATGTAGATTTTAAAGGATCTGCAGGTCAAAGTTTTGGGGCATTTTTAGCAAAAGGTATTACTTTTAATTTAGAGGGTGATGCTAATGATTATATAGGAAAGGGAATGTCGGGAGGAATAATATCTGTAAAACCACCAAAGGAGTCCAAATTTATACCAGAAGAAAATATTATTACAGGAAATGTTAGTTTATATGGTGCTACTGGTGGAGAGCTATATTTAAGAGGAATGGCTGGAGAACGATTTGCTGTCAGAAATAGCGGTGCTATGGCTGTTGTAGAGGGTGTGGGCGATCATTGTTGTGAATATATGACTGGTGGAATAGTTGTTGTTTTAGGCAAAACAGGAAGAAATTTTGCAGCAGGTATGAGTGGTGGTATTTCATATGTATACGACCCAGATGGATCATTCATTGATAAATGTAATAGCGAAATGGTAAAAGTTGGTCCGCTAGAAATTTTTGAGGACGAAATTGTTTTGAAAAATTTAATTGAAAACCATTTTGAATATACAGGTAGCGAAAATGCTAATCGGCTTCTCAACAACTGGGAACAGTCAAAAGGACTATTTGTAAAAGTTATGCCAAGTGCATATGCCCTTGTATTGGAGCAGCAAGGTTTAGCATTGCCAAAGGAAATGGAGAAGATTTTGAATGGGTAAACCATTAGGATTCAAGGACTTCAGAAGACAAACACCAAAAAAAGTAGATGCAAATGCGAGAATAGCAAACTGGAAAGAGATATATCTGAAGTGGCCTGAATCAGAAATTAAAGATCAGGGAGCACGTTGCATGGATTGTGGCGTTCCTTTTTGCCATACTGGATGTCCTTTAGGAAATATAATCCCAGAATTTAATGATTTAGTTTATAGAGGTGAATGGCAAAAAGCACTTGAAGTTTTGCATTCAACAAATAATTTTCCTGAGTTTACGGGCAGGATTTGTCCTGCACCATGTGAAGCATCTTGTGTTCTGAATATAAATCAAGATCCTGTCACAATTGAATACATTGAAAAATCTATTATAGAAACAGGTTTTGAAAACGGATGGGTTATACCCAAAGAGCCAAAAATAAAAACAGGGAAAAAGGTGGCTATTGTTGGATCCGGACCGGCAGGTTTGGCTGTAGCACATCAATTAAATAAAGTTGGCCACCTAGTTACAGTTTATGAAAGAGATGATTATATTGGTGGATTGTTACGTATAGGAATACCTGAATTTAAACTAGAAAAATCTATTGTTGAGAGACGAGTTAATTTAATGTCTGAAGAAGGTGTAAAATTTGTAACTGGTACCAACATTGGAGTCGATATTAAACACGAAGAATTGTTAAATTCTTTTGATGCTATATGCTTAACTGGAGGATCTACGATCCCTAGAGATTTGCCTGTACCAGGAAGAGAACTCGAGGGAGTGTATTTTGCTATGGAATACCTTAGTCAGCAAAATAAAGAACTTTCTGGAGAGTATATAGACCCGGAGAAAAAAATTTCTGCAGAAGGAAAAAAGGTTGTTATAATTGGTGGTGGTGATACTGGTGCAGATTGTTTAGGCACTGCACATAGGCAAGGTGCAGAAATAGTATATCAGTATGAATTACTTTCTGAGCCTCCACTTGAAAGATCAGCTAACAATCCATGGCCATATTGGCCCCTAATTCTCAGAATATCTTCTGCTCACGAAGAAGGTGGAACAAGAGAATTTAGTGTATTAACAAAATCTTTTACTGGAAAAAATGGTGTACTTAATTCATTACAAGGTGTCAAAATTGAATGGATCCAAGATGAAAATGGTAGGCCTACAATGTCAGAGATTCCAGGTACAGAATTCGAAATAGAAGTTGATTTAGTTTTATTGGCAATGGGTTTTGTTCATCCCCAGCAAGAGGGTATTATTGAACAACTAGGGGTTGAGTTGGATGCACGTAATAACGTGAACACAAATTCTCAACATATGACAAATATCGATAAAGTTTTTTCTGCAGGAGATATGAACAGAGGACAATCACTGGTTGTTTGGGCTATAGCTGAAGGAAGAGAAGCAGCACACCATATAGATAAATATCTTATGGGAGTTACTGAATTACCTCAGAGTTTACCCGGAGCATTACCTAGATAATATATACGATTAAAGACTATGGTATACTTCAGTTTATTTACTTTTTCTATTAGGTGTGGATATGCATACGCTTAGGATAGCAATGGCACAAATTAATCCTGTTGTGGGTGATATTCAAGGCAACGCGGATAAGATTAAAAATTACATAAAACAAGCTCAAAATGAAAACGTGGATGTTATCACTTTTCCTGAACTTGCTTTAACTGGATATCCACCCGAAGATTTATTATTCAAGACTCATTTCATAGATGAAATAAAGAAACATTTGCAAGAAGTTACAAAGTTTACTCAAGGAATTACTGCAATCATTGGTTTTGCACGAGAGGAAAATGGATTACTAAATTCTGCAGCTGTAGTTCATGATAAAAAAATTATTAACTATTATGATAAAAAAATTCTTCCTAATTATGGAGTATTTGACGAGAAGAGATATTTTATATCTGGAGATAACAACCCTGTATATTTAATTGATGGAATAACCGTAGGTATAAATATATGTGAGGATATTTGGTTTGAAGACGGGCCAACACAAGATCAGGCGAGTTTAGGTGCACAATTAATATTGAATATTAATGGTTCACCTTTTGATACAGAAAAAAGATATATTCGTGAGAATATGCTTAAAGAACGTGCATTACATAATAATTTGTATATTAGTTATACAAATATGGTTGGTGGACAGGATGAGCTTGTTTTTGATGGCGGTAGTGTGATTTTAAATCCTGCTGGAGAAATTATTTCCCGAGGAAAAGCTTTTGAAGAGGATCTTATAATTACCGATCTTAATTTTGAAGAAACTGGAAATTTTGTTGAAAGTAAAACGAATATTTTTGTTTCAAGTTCTCCTAAGGATAAAAATCTTACACCAATATCTGATAATAACATTGTAGAAATCGATAAATTAGAGCAAGTACATAAAGCGTTAATATTGGGTACTCGGGATTATGTAAATAAAAGTGGATTTACAAAAGTTTTATTAGGGTTATCAGGTGGTATTGACTCGGCACTAACGTGTTATATAGCTGTAAAAGCCTTTGGTAAAGAAAATGTGCTAGGCGTTATTATGCCTTCTCGATATTCTTCTGAGGGTAGTGTTACTGATTCACAATTATTGGCAAATAATCTTGGAATAGAGACAAAAATTATACCAATTGAGCCCGCATATATTTCGTTTTTAGAAATGTTATCTGAATCTTTTGAAGGCACAAGTGTAGATGTTGCTGAAGAAAATTTACAAGCTCGAATAAGGGGCAATATATTAATGGCGTTATCTAATAAATTTAACTGGATTAATTTGATTACAGGTAACAAAAGTGAGATGGCAACTGGTTATAGTACTTTGTATGGTGATATGGCCGGAGGATTTGCAGTATTAAAAGACGTTCCAAAAACGTTAGTATATGAATTGTGTAAATATATAAATACGTTACAAGGTAAAGATTTAATACCTGAAACGATAATTACCAAACCACCTAGCGCAGAATTGCGAGAAGATCAAAAAGATGAAGATTCTTTACCACCCTATGACATATTAGATGCAATATTAAAAAATTATGTAGAAGAAGATAGATCTTTTCAAGAAATTGTTGATCTAGGTTACGATGAAGCGGTAGTTAAAAGAGTTACATTGCTGCTCGATAGAAGTGAGTATAAAAGAAAACAATCTCCTCCTGGTGTAAAAATTACCCCTAGAAATTTTGGTAGAGACAGAAGGATTCCGTTAATTAACAAGTATAAAAATTGGTGAGGATTTTTTATGGCACTTATAATTAAAAATTGTGATGTAATTGATGGTACGGGCAATGCTCCAGTTAAAAACCAATCAATCCGCGTTGATAGTGGAAAAATTGAATGGATTGGTAATAGTGATGAGTTTCCATATGAAATAAATAAGGAAGATCAAGTATTAGATATAGCTGGAATTACTGTTATGCCAGGCATGATGGATACTCATATTCATATTACACAGGGTTATGAAGTTGATCAAAGTGGATTTTTAACTGAAACGATTCCATTTCTAACTGTTAGAGCCATAGATAGTTGTGAAAAGATTCTTCAATCTGGATTCACTACTGTAAGAAATATGGGGACATATGGATTTGTAGACGTGGCTATGAAAAATGCTTTTCAAAGAGGAATGATTGCCGGTCCCAGAATGATTGCTTCTGGCGAGATGCTTATGTCAACTGTTTCAGGTGAGCTTGGGTATTTGAGACATGAAATAGATATACCTGATATGAAATCTGGTATATTTTCTGGCGCAGATGAGGCGCGAAGAGCTGCAAGGTATCAGTTTTATCATGGAGCTGACGTTATTAAATTAATCGCTAGTGGTAGAGTTGGATCAGACGCATATACTCTTCCATGGGATACTGAAGTAGAACGATCAGAAATAAAAGCTATTACAGATGAAGCTCATAGATTAAATCGCAAGGTTGCAGCACACGCATATTCATCTGAATCGGTTAGAGACTGTGTATTAGAAGGTATTGATAGTATTGAACATGGGGTCATGATTGATTTGGAAACTATAAAATTAATGGCTGATAATGGTACATTTTTAGTACCTACTATGAATGCATTTAATAGTTATCTACAACCTGACGCCGAGCAACGTTATCCTCAATATAGATTAAATCGAGGAAGACCAATGGCTACAATACAAAGAGATAATTTTGAAGAATACCTTAAACATAAACTACCAATTGCCGTTGGTTCAGATGGACCAAGACCTGGTTCACCACCAGGTTCAAACGCTAGAGAAATTGAATTATTAGTAAGTGCTGGTATGGATAATTTATCAGCAATTAATTCAGCTACATTAAAAAGTGCTGAGTTATTAGGTATTGATAAAGAATTAGGATCAATAGAAGTTGGAAAAACTGCTGATATCATATTAGTTGATGGTAATCCTGAAAAAGACATATCAATTTTAAAAGATATTGATAAAATTAAAGTTGTTATTATTGAAGGTAAAGTTGTAAAAGACATTAGTAATTAAAATCTTCTTTAAACTGGGTGTGGCTATGAGTTCAAATTCGATAAAATTATCATTAGTTGTATTTACTAATGTATTTTTTGTAGTTTTCATTGGTTTTAATTTATTAGATTTAGATTTAGCCCTCAACGCAAGAATTACATTTGTAGTTTTGCTTTTGGCAATATCCTTATGGATAACTGAGATAATACCTGCATTTCTTACAGGTTTATTGGCTATTACACTGTTGGGATTATTTGCAGACAAAACAAGTGTGGCTAACGTTTTTATTGGTTTCTCAAATCCTATAACACTATTTTTATTTGGGGTTTTAGGTATGGGTGTAATTGTCAGAGAGATTGGTCTGGGAGAAAAAATGGCATATATATTAATAGGGTTAGCAAAAAGTAACCCTATATTACTTTTCTTTCAAACCTTACTTTCGTTT
>CETH01184548.1_pt1 | contig 21661 bp, 15 predicted proteins | sample 361461 | NCBI WGS metagenome assembly CETH01 (sample SAMEA2622695, study PRJEB7988) | marine metagenome | isolation source: saline water (ENVO:00002010), including
AAGAATTAATGCTAAAAGACTAGTTCCATCACCTAAAATTGCAATAGCCGACTGAATTACTCTTTTTCGCACTCGCCAATCTCTGCTTCTGTTCAAAATATCTAGTGACTCAATACTTAAAGAGTCTTCTATGCCATCAAGTTTCATCCTTTTTATAACCATAGAAAATTTTGAAAAAAATGAAATTAGCTCATCTTCTGACTTTACCTTTTCTTGACCAACATCATCTAGCTTTTTAATAAGTTTTTTATTAATTAATAACGGTATAACATTTATAACTAAGCCAATTAAAAGCATAATTGGATTGATGAAAAACACCATTATTAGGTATATCATTAGTTGAACAATAGCAGTAAACATTTCAAAACCAGAACTAATGATTTTTGCACTTATACCAGAATTGAAAAAAATACTTGATGCTAGCTTTTCTTGGTCAATTTTTGATGAGGCTAGAAAATCATTTGATATATATTTGGTAAATAAATTATTCGCATCTGATACAAAAATCTTATAATTAATATGCGCAGATCTTTTATCTCTTATAAATTTCATGGATAAAAATAAAAGGACTGAAAAAATTGTGAAGATAAAAATAATATAGACTATATGTTTTTCATCTAAACTACTAAAAATATTTTCAGTCATGTAAAAATTTTCAGTAGATGAAATAAAATTGCTCATTTTTTGTTTATCTACCATTAGGTATATAAAATAGATTGTAATTCCATCAAAAATAGGAAGCAGTTGAGAGAGCAGATATACAAAAAAATACTCTAACTTGTTTTCATATATTTTAGCTTTTATATCATGAATTAAATATTCCTTTTTGGTCTTCATATATACCTTGATACCAAATGTGGTTTGAATGATAAAACAAATAGCATTACTGACAATGAAACTACAGTAAATAATGAAAATAAAAGCAATGTGATTCTAGTTTTTGGATGATAAGTTAGATCAAATTCTAATTCACCTTCTGGAATCTCAACTCCTATGAAAGCCCCAAACAAAGGTAATACTTTTAATTCATTACCATTTTTTGTTTCTGCTTTCCAAGATTTTCTATACAAAGTTGACATTCCTAGAATAAATTTTTCATTATTATTTTCGATTTTAATGCTATAATTACCATTTCCTCCATCAACTTTAATATCTTTATTTAAACGATATTTGTATAAACTGTCTAGGTCAGCACATAAAAATCTTTTCACAGTCTTTTCATTATAAAATTCAACAAAATTTCGTGTAGTACAATGCTGACATGAATCTCGATATTTTAACTTTAAATCATAAATATCTGTTGATAGCCCAAAATACTTTCCCCAAACATCTTCATTATGTAGTAATACCCATTCCTCATTAATATGAGAAGATTCACCCCATGGTTCAAGATCATCATAAATTGCAGAGGAATTTTCAAAACTAATTCTTTCTTTAATTTTTAAATCACTTGATGAATTTAATTTACCAATCTCATCAGACCTCATTAAAACACAACTAATGCCAGCAACATCAAGTAATGAATTATTATTTATTAAATCATAATTGACTGATATATAACCTTTAGGTTTATTAGGGGATGGAAAAAATTCATCCATTGAAATATTATAATAGCCATTTAATGGCTCTAATTCTGAATATAAATTTAGATCCTGGACTGCATAAAAATTATTAGACCCAAGAACGGGAATTTCCTCAATTAAGTTTCCTTCTATATCAGGAGATAATAAAATTCTTTTTCCATACTTCTGTCCGCACATCTTCAACCAATTGTTAAGATCATTATTCCTATCAGGTGGCCTAAAAAAATTGATGTCTTTTCCACTCCATTTGTTAAAATGTCCAGATCCACTTGTAAAAAAAACTAAATTAAATGTGTATAATGAGATTTGAACTAGATGTATTGCCACAAAAATTTTAGCAATTTTTCTTTTTACCTGACTTTTAGAATTAAATAATGTTTGTAAAAAAACACCTGAAGATAAAATTCCAAAAAAAATCATGGGGTCTCTGAAAAGCCAGGGATGACACATGTCAAAAGTATAGGATGAAGGTGAAATTGAAAAAACAATGCTGATTAAGAAACTTAATGCACAAGCTTGGGCTAATCCATTCAGCTTACTGCTTAATAAATAGCTATATCTCTTTTTAATAAATAATAGACTAGCTAAACCGCATATTAGATATACTAAGCCTATAAAAGGTTTTCTAGTTCCTAAAGTTTTTAAATCAATTTTTAAATATTCTATGGCCTCAGAAAAGTTAAACGAAATTATATTCTTAATGATATTTGAGCTTAATGGATCTAGGTTTGATTTAAAATAATCTCTAAGACTGAATGTTTCTTGCGCAACTCTAACTAAATCATCAGGAAATCTTGATATTTCGCTAATAGTGTGAAATATCCTTGGTGATGCAATAATACCAGAAAATATAACTAAAAAAGTTAAAAGATAGATCGATTTAAATTCAAAATTATATAACAATATTATCAGACCAAATATTGCTAAAACAATAAAGAAGGTTAGTCCTAAACTTCCGGCTACTCCATTAAGCATCATAAAACCGAGTGTTAAAGTACAAAATAAGAAATATTTTAACTTTTTGATTCCTTGCGATAAAATAATCTTAATAATAAAGTAGGTTATTACTGGATACATAGGCCAATGCAATACTGTACCCATCCAATCATCAATAATTACGTATTGTATAGTAGGTAGGGAGAAAACAAATAAAAAAGTGCTCAACCTAGAGAATAATTCATTTAAATCTAGAAGTTTGCAAATTCTAAAATAAAAATAGGATCCAATAAAAATATGAAATATCCAAAGTACAGAATAAACAATTCTTAAAGGAACAAAATAGGACAACAATACAAAAGGATGAAAATCCATTGCTAAGGGAACTGGAATAGGTGAGCCAAAACCTCTACCGTCATACCACAAAAGATATTCGCCTTGAAATAGATGTCTTGCTTTGATAATTGCAGAAGACATGTGAAGTTCATAGTCCTCAATGTTAATGGGCCCAAAAATTAAATAACCAATTAAAAATGTAATTGTTGTTATAAAACAAAAGATTAAGTCATTTTTTAATGACTGAAGCAATTATTTAACTTTCGATTTTATTATACTAAAAGTTTGTTGAATGTGTCGCTCTGAACTAGCTCCAACAATTACAGAATTTATTTCAGGCAATGAGGATATGTAATCGAATGCCGCCTCTGGTTTTAAAAATCCGGCAGCTAAAGTACTCATCGCAACCATCTTAGAAGGAATATTCTTCAAAATCTGCTCCACTTTATTTTTGCTAGGATTCATTTGAAACCCTATTGCATTAAAAGGAGCCATAATTAAAGGATTTGAGATACCACATTTTTTTAGAAATAACATAAGCGCAGCACTATTAAGTGTGCAAAAACCTGGTTCTACATTATATTTTTCAGATACATGATTATAAAAAAGATCAACCATTTTTTCCATTTTATATCCAGTTATTAAATCTGAGAGTGCATTATGTAAAAAAATAGATTTAATATTTAATTTTTTATAGGGAATAAGCTCAATATCAATTAATGTTTTTACAACGCTTGAAATATTTTTTGATATTAAACCAGAACCACCACTTTTCATTATTGAAAACCGATCTGACCATTTTGCTCCAGCAAATATATCTGAAATCATATTAACCAAACCTTTCTCGTTCGATTTTCGGACATACTTAGCCATGTATGGTAGCAGAATGTGAATGTTTAAATTATCCTTTAAAAACTTATCTTTTTCAATCATATTTGCAATATCTTTGCTGTTCTCATGTGTCGATAACATCAAACCAGTTGCTCCATTTTCTACTGCTATCCTTATAATTTCTAAAACATTATCTATATTGCTAAAATAATTTGCTCTTTCTGCACCTCTCTCAGAAGACATGTGATCAGTGCCAAAAAATTGATTATGCCCTAAAATTATTTTATCTAAATCCATATACTTACTCGTATGACACCTTAGTTAAACGGCCTCCATTTTTTGCTGAATCATAAACCGAGTCAATGATTTTTAAATTATTATACGCACTTATAACATCACTATCTAAATACGTACCATTTCTGATTGTTGAAATAAACTCCTCATCCTGACTTGAATAACTAGTCCCTCCTATGTCCATTGCTACACCATTTTCCAATTCTGGCTTTGAAATTATAGTCCAGCCTTTTGAAAATTCAGAATTGTCATTAATCAAAAAGAGCTTAATAGTATCATCACTAACTAAAAGATTACCATTTTCTCCATGTATTTTTAATGAAGATTCAAGCATTCTATGATTATATACACTCCAAGATGAATCAATCCAACCCATTAAGCCATTTTCCCAACTAAAGGTACAATGAGTAAAATCCTCTGTTGTTATTGAATAAGGCGATATAGTATTAGCGGTTAGGTATCCTGGAAAACCGAAGTACCAACATATTAGATCAATTAAATGGGTTGTTTGAGCCATAACAACTCCGCCACCAGACTTGTTTTTTTTATATCTCCAGCCTTTTCCTTTTTTAAAAAGTTGAGATACATACATAGTTGCACCAAAAGAAAAAATTTCACCTAAAATATTATTTTGCAAAATGGTTTTTGCTAGTTTAAAAGTTTTTTGATACCTCATCATGTATCCTACCATATTAATAATTCTTTTTTCTTCCATTATTTTCAACAATGGTTTGCATAATGAAGAATTTATTGAAAGTGGTTTTTCAATAAAAAAATGGATATTTTTATTTATACATTCAATTGCCATTTCCACATGTGAATCGGGAGGTGTAGTTATGAAAACAAAATCTAAATTTTCTTTACTAAGCATTTTCTTGTAATCATCATATATTTTTACATTTGGAATGAACTCACTAAAAGTCTTTTTTATAAGCTTTGAAGGTTCACATACAGATACTAACCTGACATTGTTAATTGAATTAATTATAGCACCATGAGCGAGTCCCATTTTGCCCATACCAATAATCGCACCATTTAATACTTTTTTGCTCATTACTTCCGATATTTTATTGTACGTGTAAAAAGGTAATTTTCATTTTTGAAATCTTTTATAGTAAGATGATCATTAGAACTTTTTTTCAATTGGAAAAATCTACTCGATGGACTATGTGTAATTGTTATGTCTTTTAATAGATTAATTTCATCAATCTGTATAATATTTGACATCAAGTTAATTCTGTCTTCAATAATAATTTTATCTTTTTCAATATTTAAATTTCTTAGCATTTCAATTGGAAGATGATGAGATTTTTCAATTTTAATTTTTTTTATTTTTCGATTAAAGTAATAACCCAATGAATCAATTTTCAAAAATGTTTTGCAGAAGATTTTAAAAGGTATGATCCATTTCACTAAAGGCAAATCATCATTAAAAATACTAGCCTTACCAGCAATAGAAATAAGAATATTATCCTGATCTTTTTGTAAAGAAATACGAGCACCTGAATCAGATTCTTGAGTTACTCCAATTTTACTACCATTCACCTTAAAGATATATCCATTATCAGAATAAATTAATTTTTCTCCATAAAATATTTTGATAACTCCATTTCGTTTCCAGCTTAAAATTATTTTAAGCTCTTCCTGGTTAATACACAATAATCCAGCTTTCTCAAATGATTTTATTCTTGGAAATATTTTTTGGTTATTAAATTCTTGAAATCTAGAATCATTAATATCAATTAAAGATGATTCCACTATAGAATTAAAATAAAAATAGGAAGCATATTTATCATCAATCTCTGATGGATAAACACCTCTTCCTTTTTGGTAATTATTTTGATACCAATGAAATAAATACTGTGCATCTTCAATTCCTTTTTCAGCAAAAAATTTGATCCCATAAGGGAAAATATGTGATGTAGATCGACTACCATAACTACCTCCGGCTGTTCCATCTGGGTGAATAAAATATGTAATAAAATTCAATAATTTTTTCACTGCCTCGTAAATATCTGGATCGTTTACCCAGCTAATATATTTAGAAAAAAGATCTAACGATTTAAAGCAATATCCAATATCAGCTCCACCATATTCAGAGAACCATCCCTCGTCATCCTGCGCATTTATTACCTGTGACCGTCTTTCCTGAAAAGCAATTTTCAGGTTTTCTTCGCTTAATATTTTTGATATGAAATAAATAGAATTCATTGATGCAATCATTTGATTCTGCACTTCAGGAAACTTATGCTCTGATAACCATAAACAACTTTTATATAGTTTGTTTTTTATATATTGCTTCTCATCATTTGTAAACATTTTTTTATTTAAAAAATACGATTCAGCAGCAGCAAAAGCCGTAAATGCAGTTGGACAAAAACTTCTATCATTTTCATAATATTCGTTATGCGAACCATCACTATTTTGAATTTTACACCAAAATAATAATCCTGATTTAATTGAGTTAGCAATTGTATCACTTTGATATTGATTATGTGCTATATCATTTGAATGATACAATTTTGATAGCCCTAAAATCACCTGTTGATATGTGGCGCTAGGAAAATCGATTATTGTTTTATAATGCCAGTAGTTTCTATCAAAGCAACCATAGGTACTGGAAAGTGGATTTCTATTTTGTAATGATAATATTCTGTTCAGTAATTGATCCATCGAACAAGAGCATCTAATCAATTACTTTTCTACATTTCATTACAATCCTATGTCCAGGTATGGAATTTTTAAATATCTTTTCAAAGATTAATTCTTCAATTCGGACAATGACATAAAAAATAGGTAAAAAGACGTATTTGTAAATGGGGAAAAGTCTTGATTCGGTAAATGATTTAATATCGGCTTGATGCTCATATTCTTTGCCTAATTTTGATGAAATCCATTTAAGTAATTGAGTAAAGAACTCTTGAAAAAAAACATTATGATAACCAATAAACTCAATTTTAAAACCCGCATTTTTTACTAGCTCTTCAAGTGAATTAAAAGTATAATATCTCTGATCAAGTAAATAACTTTTTTCGCTGGTATGATAGAGATCAACCCAATTAGTTTGTGATAACAAGCCATCTTCTGATGGTGTATAAATAATGATAGTACCATTATTTTTTAATACTCTAAATGCCTCCTTTATGGCAGCTACATCATCAGGAATATGCTCAAATGCATCTGTAGAAATTATACAATCAAATTCTTCATCATTAAAATTAAGTTTTTCGGCATCGCCAACCTTTAGTTCGGCTTTAGAGAATTGTCTTCCAAACTCAATCGCCTCTGGAGACATATCGACACCAAAACCATTTTTGTAACAATCACTTAACTCACTAAGCATAAAACCGCTACCACAACCAGCATCTAATACCTTATTAAAAGGGATTTCATCATTAATTAAGTTTCTGATAACCCTAGGCTTGAAAAGAGTAGTCAGTATATATTTAAAAGGATGTTTTTTCATATTTATTATTCATTATTTATTATTTATTTGCCAGCTTTCAGCACCATTACTGCTAAATTTTGCGGGGAAAATTATATTATTCATTTTTACAAGCCTATTGATAATTTTTCCTTTATTTATTGGATCACAAAGAATCATAAAGAATCCTCCACCTCCAGCACCCGAAATTTTCCCTCCATAAGCACCTAAATTGCGTACACTATCATATAAATCATCAATTTGACTAGAGGTAATTAGCTTAGATAATGTTCTTTTATTAATCCAACTTTCATGAAGCAAATTTCCAAAAGTAATTATATCTTGATTTTCAAACGATTTTCTCATTTTTTTTGCGAGTTTCTTAATGTTATTAAGATTACCAATGTAATCCAGGTCATTTGATACATCTCTTTGAATTTGCGATTCAATAATTTTAGCAGAATTTCTTGAAATACCTGTATATGCCAAAATTAAAGATGCTTCAAATTCAGAGATGAAGGATCTAGAAGCTTCAAGTGGCTCTAATGTAACTTTACCATCTTCTTTAAAATAAATATAATTAAAACCTCCAAAAGAAGCTGAAAACTGATCTTGCTGTCCGCCATGCAGGCCTAATTGTTTTCTTTCAATAAAATAGGATTTCTTTGCTATTTCATATTTACTGAGACCAAGTTTAAAATATGAGTTATAGGCTTCTAGCATCGAAACAGTTAATGTTGAAGAAGAGCCAAGACCTGAACCGACTGGAGCATCGCAGTACGTTATAATTTTTAAAGAATTTTTAATTTTAACTTTAAAGGTACCTATAATAAATCTTAATGTAGCTAGATGTATTTTTAGATTACTTTTATTTAGATTATCATCATTAATGATTTCGTTTTTATCATATTCTTCATTTATATTCAAATCTGAAGCGATAAATCTAATTATATTTTTTTTGTCAATTTCTTCAATATTTGTATAAGCATAGAGTCCAATGGTAGTATTTAATACCTCACCACCATAGTTGGATCTATATGGGTCAATTTCTGTTCCTCCACCTCCGAAACTAATTCTCAAAGGTGCTCTAGCTCTGATTAATGCCATGACAAGCTTATCGCACTAAAATATCATTATTGTTTTTAATTCGATTTCGCCAATAATTGAGCAAATCTTTCATCGTCTTTTCATATGGGATTTTAGGCTCCCAACCAGTATGATCTCTGAATTTCTTCGTATTTGGTACTTGTAGATCTGCATCGATTGGTCTTAGCCTATTTTTTTCAACCGATATTTTTATATCTTTTTCTGATGATAAATCAATTAAGGTATTTAAAACATCTTCAATTTTGCATGTATACTCACCACCAATATTATATACCTCTCCAGGAATAGGATTAACAGTTAATAGTAAATAGTAAGCTTCAACTGCATCTCTTACATCAGCAATAGTTCTTAATGAATTAACATTGCCAACTTTTACGATAGGTTCTATTTTTTTATTTTCGATTAAAGCTATTTGTTTAGCAAAACTCGATTCAGCAAATACATCACCTCTTCGAGGGCCTGTATGAGTAAACATTCTTGTTGTAAGTACTTTTAACCCAAATGCCTCAGAGTAATATTTCCCAACTAAATCTGTACCAACTTTAGAGATTGCATATGGGGAAGCGGGATGAAAATTGCAATTTTCATCAATAGGTATTTTATCTTTTGTTACTCTTCCAAAAACTTCTGATGATGAACACACATGGATTAGTGGATTGAATTTATTTTTTTTAACAGATTCAAGAAGTCTCAGAGTACCAAGAATATTTGTGTTTAATGTCTCAATTGGTGAGGTAAAGCTTGTCTTAGGATAACTTTGTGCAGCTAGGTGAAAAATATAGTCTGGTTGGCTTTGCAATATTGCATCGTCGATTGAATAAGGGTCACATAAATCACCATAAAGGAATTCAATTCTATCTTTTCTATTTACTCGATCGATAAGATGATTTATGTTATCTAGAGGACTCCTCCACCTACATAATCCAAATATATACCAGTTCGTATTTTTAAGTAAATAATCAGCCAAATGAGAGCCAACCATACCCGTTATACCTGTTATTAATACTTTTTTCATAATTATCTGATACCGATATTAGCTATAATAAAATTATGAAAACAGCAGTCATAGGGTTTACAGGTTTTGTGGGATCAAATATTTGTGCAAACATGAAATTTGATAATTACTATAATTCTAAAAACATTAAAGAATTGATGAATAATTCATACGATTTATTAATCTCATGTGGTTTATCTGGAACTAAATATAAGATTAATAAAAATCCAGATTCAGATCTAGAAAATATTCAAATTCAAAAAAATATTTTAAAATCGACAAAAATAAAAAAAATCATTCATATTTCATCTATAGATATTTATGATCAAAAAATCAATGTTAATGAAAATACAAAACCAAATGAATTTAAACTTGATCATTACGGTAAAAATCGGTACGAATTTGAAAAATTCATTATAAACAATTTTGAAAATTATCACATAATCAGATTACCAATGTTGTTCGGTGAAGGATTAAAAAAAAATGTTTTGTATGATTTATTAAATAACCAATTTATAAATGGGATTAATTATAATTCAGTGTTTCAATGGTACAATCCAAAAAATCTTTCTAAAGATTTTAAATTAATCACTAATAACAACCTAAAAATAGTAAACTTAATTTCAGAACCATTGGAAATTAAGAGTCTTGTTGATAGATTTTTTTTAGATAAAAGAAAGTTAATGACTCAGAATAATCTAATTAAAACAAACGTAAAAACCATTTATTCTGATATCTTTTCTGATACATCTGGATATGCTTATTCTAAAAAAACAATTAGTCTTAATTTAGATAGTTACATATCAAATTATTTTTCTGAACTATAATTTGAGAAATTAATTTTTTTATCTTCAAAATCTCTTTTATCCATTTCTGGTCCTTCATATGGGCCTGGCTTGATTACAAACACTCTGGTATCATCTAATAGAGCCTTCACCGCTGCACCTCCTTTCCAATAAATGAAAAAATCATTGGTTTTTAAAGTTCTTTCTAGAATGAATGAATCATCAAGATCATATATCCTTACTAATAATTCACCATCTACAACATAAATAAATTCGTCTATGTGAAGAGGAGCATAATTATTATCTATCATAAATTGCCCATATCCTGGTCTAGATACGTGCTCATGAGGAGGAAGACCTTCATCTTTCATAAACCTATCTTTAGCAACTTGTAAAAAATTTTTATCATTTCCGTACCACTTTGGATGGCTAATATCCCTTTGATAATCTCTGTGCCTTGGAATGTGTAACAGTTTAGATTCTTTTGAATCGTTATAAGCATTATCAAAAACAGCTAACGCAGTATTTTCTTTTAAATTACTCCATACCTCTTCGTACTCAACCATATATTTGACCTTTTGTTTTGATCATTTTAAATCTATTCCGTAAACCAATCCAAACAAAATTAAAATAATCTCGTGAAATCTGAGGTTCTCCATCATCTCTAGCTTCCCAATGAGTTTGGATTTCCTTTACATTACAACCAAGCCTTAGTGGCTTTACAATAGTTTCAAAAAAGAATGAATGCTTAAAATTTTCCCATTGAATGTTTTTCACTAACTCAGTTTTAAAACCCCTATATCCAAATGTCATATCAGTTAGATTTGTATTATAAAGAAATGCAAATATCTTATTAAATATATAATTGTAAAATACTCTGTGTAGACCATATCCATTAAATTTCCCTCCTCCTTTCCATCTACTAGCAGTTACTAAATCAACGTTAGCATCTGAATTAAATATTTTTATCATTTCTTTAACATCATATGGATCAGTCTCTAAATCACCTGCCATCATGATAGTGAAAGTACCTTTAGCAATATCAAAGCCATCTCGTACCGCTCCACCAACATGGGGTTTCTTTTGTTTAAGTTGAATAACTTTTTTGAATTTATTGCACAAGTTTTTAACAATATCCAGAGTTTCATTGGTAACCCTATCTGGATAAATAATAATAATTTCTTTTATATATGAATCATTTTCTTCCAATAATATATCAATAGTCTTAATAAGAGATTTAGTTTCATTTACGCAAGTAACAATAATCGAAAATTTTTCCATATTTATCAATAGTTTTGAATTTATTTAAAAATGTTTGGTTTTATTTTTTTATACTATCAAAATAGATTTTAGCTTTTTTGTAGCCACTTTCAGTGCCAAAATCTATAAAAATATCATCGTAAATAAATGTAATTGCTTTAATACTTTTTCTTTTTAACAATTTGGGTAGAAAATCATATTCAATAGAACAAGGTATTTTTTTTGGAATTAGACTAATACAAGTACTTTTAAAATAATATATACCTATATTGACTAGTCCATCGGAACTCGTCAATTTTTCAGTTTGTTTTTCATTAAATGACAATATTCTATTTTGATTATCTATTTTAATAAAACCTGATTCATTAAAGTTATTTTTTTTTACACTTTTTGCTGCTAAACAGATATCTAAGTTATTCTTTGAATAATTATAAAAGCTTTCATAATCAAAGTTTAGGATGGTATCTCCATTTATAACAATTTTATCATTTCCATTATTTTCAGAGGAAAATTTTAAGGCCCCTGCAGTTCCTCTAGGCGCACCTTCAACAACAATTTTAATCGTATTTCTATACTTACTTCTACTAACCCAATCTTTAATTTTCTCCGCACCATATCCGCATGACAGAATCACATTCGAAAAATTGAAATCTGATACTTGATTAAGAAGATACTCTAAAAATACAGTATTATTAATTTTAGTTAATATTTTAGGTGCCGGTCCTGTTAAGTTCCTTAATCGGGTACCTAATCCACCACATAAAATAATTAAATCAACTTGGTTCATTAAAAAGTTATGTCATCCTTAATCTTATATATTTTTAGTTCAGTACCTTTATCAGGTTTTTCAGAAAAAATTAAATCAAAATACTGATTTTTTTTATTAATTATTGAAAAGATATTGCTGTCATATGCTAGTATTCTTTTGAAAGGTTTTTTATAAAACCTCTCAAAGCTATCTTTTCCCATACAGAGTATGTAACCGATATTATTCTTTTTTAAGTACTTAATTATTTTTTGAAAATCAGAGGTATTATGGAGGGCATTATAATTAAGATTTTCATACCATTTTCTATTCCAAATTTTCTCATCATCAATGAAATAAGATATGAAGCCGCCATGTTCAGGGCGAACTATCCATATAATTTCTTCATTATTAATTTTATATTTACGAAATATATCTATGATTCCATCTTTATTACCGTATTTATTAAAGAAATCTTTATCATGGATTGATATCTGTTGATTTACAGGCAACATGCTCTCGAACGTGTTGGAACTATTATTAAAAATAAAACTGAAAAGAAAATATAAAATAATAATTTTTATAAAATGATTTTGCTTCGCTTTAGCACTATATCTATCGATCAAGTAGAAAGTTATTATAAGTGCTATTGCTGGAATACCACCAACAAATATCTTAATTATTGGATATGGAGAATTGTACAATAATATCCAAGTAATTATTATTGATAGGAGCCACAAATAGCATATTATAACTTCACTATTATATTTTTTTTTAGAGAATATTAAATACTTACTTGCTATAAAAAACAGGGTTAAAACTAGCGTTAATACTACAGGCGTGGAAAAAATAAATTTTAAGATATTATAAAATAGATTATTGTTTGCACCCTGGATGGGATTAAATGTTTTATAATATATATTAGTATTAATAATTCCATTAATCAATTCTCTAAATGAATTTTGCTCAAATACATTACTTGAAATTAATGCAGTTGAATATTTTTCGATTAATTCTTTGCTTAAATCTGTTGATTGAGCTTCATATAGCAACAGGCTTCTAAAATCAGGTGTTATGATATTATATGATTCAAATAAAGTAATAAACCAAGATATGCTCAAAAGAAAACAAAAGGCTAAAAATAATAAATTTAATTTTGTTTTAAATAAGTTCCTTAGTTTGAGCAAATAGTCCTGCTTTTTTGAAATAAAATAATAAATGTTAAAAAACACAAAAAATATTAAACAGATTAATGCAAAATAAGCTCTCAATATATTTGAAAATGCAATTATAAATAATAACAAATGAAGCTGACCTAAATTGTAAGCCTTAATTGAAAAGATTAAAACTCCTACAGAACAAAAAATAACATAAAGATCACTGCTAATATATTTAATAAAGACCTCATAAAGGGGTGGTATAGATAATACTATGCATATAAAAATAAATGGAGCTACTATATTGATTGGATTTTGATTTTTAATGACACTTAAAATAAAAAGCCCAGACGATAAAAATATTATTTGAGATAACATATTTGAAAAGATTATATATTGAATTTTTTCAGAAAAAATTGGATTAAATAATCCTAAAATGAAACCTACTATATTTAATTGGCTATATAGATTTGATTGTGCTGCAATAGTAATCATTTTTTTTATACCCAAAAATGGCAATAAAAACGAATTTTCATAATGACTTGCCAAATCTAGAGTTACATATGAGTGAATATTGAAAATTGGTGGAAATGGGTACTTCAAAGTAAAAAAAAGCATAAATGCTAATATCATAATTCCTGAGACAGTAAACACAAAATAATTATATTTAGTTTTCTGGACAATGCCATTCGATGATGATATGTCTATTTTTGTACAATAACTTGTAAGAAAAACAGAAGCTGTAATAATAAAACCATAGTAAAATAAATCACTTCCAGGATTAATTTTAAACCAATGAAATAAGAGGATAAATAAATACGAAAAAAGAGAGATAAATAATAAAAAGTAAAATGGCGAAAGCAACCAGTAGTAAAAATAACCAGAATATTTCCAATTATATTTCACTATCTTAAATAAACTTTATATTTATCATACCACTTTAAAAAAATAAAAATTGCCATCATTTTCTTTATGCCTAACATTCCTTTATTTTTCATGGATGCTTTAATCTTTTCAACATAAGACCATGATAAAATACCCGATTCATTAACTTTAGATTCATTGACATAATTGTTTACAAGTCTATTTAATTGATTTGAATATTTAGGGTCATTAAGAATTGAAAATGGTCTTTTTTTAACCTGTTTTGCATTTGAATAGGAAATCAAAAACTTTTTATTAACTTTAGCATACAATTCATCCAATGGCAATGAAGAAGCAAAATCTAATATTTTTTTACTTACCAATGGGACTCTGCCTTCTAATGAAAATGCCATACCAAGTCGTTCTTGTTTTAATAAATTTATAATCAATGTCATTTGTTCAATTTCTGCTCGCATGATGCATTTATAAATATTATCATCCATAGAAAAAATTTCTTTTAACGGTTCATGATCTGGCATTTTGTTAGTATTTCTTAAAAATTCTTCATTAATTAACAACTGTATTTCATCTACTTGAAATAATGAAATAAGTTTTGTATAAGCCGTGAATGGATCTTTTAAATTACTGTACGTATCATAAATTCTATTTTTTTCTTCAATCCCAAAGTTGCCAGGATAACCATTAAAAAATGAAATTAATGAAGGAGATAAACTTTTTAACAAAAATGATAGTATACTTCTAATTCCAGGAATACTGTAGTAACTGCTCATTTTTAAAAAAGCTCTTTGATGATCATAACCCATAAAAGACTCATCGCCACCCTCTCCAGATAAAACAACCTTTACCTGTTTTGATGCAAATTCAGCTAATAAATAATTAGCGCATATAATCAAATCACCAAAAGGTTCCTCTAAAGATAATATAGTATCATCAATAACATCATTACTATATCCATCAAATGGTAGAATATTTTTACTAAAAGGAATATCATCATTCAACTGATTAACTGTCAGATAATCCTCATCATTTTTATCAAACATAATTGTAAAAGCATTAATTTTTGAAGAGGTCTTTGAAAACCCATTTAACAATGCTCCAGAATCGATTCCACCACTTAAATACATACCAATCGGAACATCTGATATACTCTGATTCTTTATTTCATCATTTAGAACTGAATTAAATTTATTTTGTAAATTGTCAATACCAATTGAGCTATTCTTAAAGGCTAATCTCCAATACCTTTTTGATGTAATACTTTTACTGTTAAGATCTATTTCCCAAAAGTATCCTGGATTAAATCTTTTTATATCCTCAAATAAGGTCCTTCCGTTCTGAATATTATATCTAAATGAAAAATAATCAATCACGCCAGAGGGATTTATCTTCGTTTTTTTTAGTTTAAGTAACGGCTTTATCTCTGAAGAAAAAACTAATCGTCGGTCATCATTCATGAAATATAAAGGAACAATACCCACATGATCTCTAGCAATTAAAAGGTTATTTATAGATTTGTTAAAAAAACAAAAAGAATACTGACCTTCTAGATCGTTTATTCCACTAGATCCGTAATATTGTAAAAATCTAAATAATACCTCAGTATCTGATTTGGTTTCATACTTAATATGGCTAGGTAATTTTTTTTTTAAATTTATAAAATTAAAAATTTCTCCATTAAATATTAAAATATCATCACCATCAGTAAATGGCTGATTAGCGTGGTCAGAAAGGTCAATTATTTTTAAACGAGTATGAGCAAAGCCAATATTTGTCCTAATCTTTGTTCCTTGAGCATCTGGCCCCCTATGCCTCATACTATTAGCTAAAATATCTAATTCAGTTTGATCAACTGGAGATCCATTTTTATTCCAAATACCAGCAATACCACACATAATTAAATCAGATTAACTTTCTTTATATATTCTTTCTCTGTTTCTAAATAAAACTTCCTCTAATAAAACTCTATTTGCAGATGTAAGTGATGCGATTATACCAAAGAAATACATCACTATGGATATCAGAAATAATATAGAAGCGACAATAATAGAAGGCCAAAATGAATCTGATGGAGCATTAAAATAATTAACCAGATAGAAATATCTAAAAAATAAGGTTAATGATGATAACATTGAACAAATAGAAATAAAACTAAATATCAAATTCGATCTATAGAGCAATAAAATATTAATAATTGTTTTGGTCTGCATAAATACATACTGAAAAATATTCTTAAACAATCTGGATTCTCTAGTTTTCTTATTTACTGATATGTCAACACCCAAAATTTTCATATTTAAAAAACCAAGCTGAATTAATGTTTCCATGCAGTAAGAGAATTCAGAATAAATATTGATATTTAATAAAGATTTTTTACTATAAACTCTAAAACCACTAGCAGCATCTTTAATGTCAGTGCCCGAAATCTTTCGAAGCACCCAGCTGCCAATACCTTGAAGTATTTTTTTTGTAAATGAAAACTCCTTATGATTTTTGATTGGTCTACAACCGATAACCAAATCTGCATCTTGTTTAACAGCAATCATGACCATTTTCTCTATGTCCGCCCCGCAATATTGGTTATCGCCGTCAGTATTAACTAAATAATCTACTTTTAATTTTAATGCATTGTTTACACCTGTTTTAAAAGCAGCGGCTAATCCTCTGTTTTTTGGATGTTTTAAGATAAAATTAACATTATACGACTCAGCTACCTTTATGGTATCATCAGCAGAGCCATCATCAATTATTTGTACAATAATTTCATGGATACCTTCAATTTCCTTTGGCAAATCATTTAATACTTCTGGCAAAGTATTTTGCTCGTTATAACATGGTATTTGAATTAATAGTTTGGTGTTATTCATATATATACTTATTAAAAAATTTAATAATTAATAAATAAAAAAATGGGCCTTAAAAATATAAGACCCATTTTTATTTTTATAGCTATTAAAAGCTTTATATAAGTGCGTAATTTATATCACTTAGATTAAAAATTGGCTGTTATACCAATATTGAATCTAGCTGGAAGTCCAAAATAAACCTCAGCATCATCTGCGCTATGACTTCCATCCCAGCTATTATATGGACTATTATCAACAGCATCTTGTATATATACAGCATCCAATGCATTAAATACATGCAGGTAGATTGATGGACTTACAGGACCAAATGACATAGGAAGATCATAACTAGCATGTATATCTAATACACCATAATCAGGAGACATGTAAGAGTTAAGTCGATCGGCATTAGCATCATCTGTGAACTCACGACTAGCAGGACTCCAATCAGCATAATTAGACATATAGTATCTGTACAAAAGCTGTATCTTTGCTCCTTCTACAGGTGTTATAGTACCTCCTAATATTAGATTAGTTTGAGGCATATCACCCACCTTTAGGTCTTTTAGCGAATACGAGTAGGATACATCCTCTTCATCATCTCTGTATGTTCCAGTCGCATCATCAGTAAATCTCCAATTTCCAAATCCCAATCCAAAATCCATTCTAAACATCGGATGAACTTGAGCTGCTAATTCTAATTCTATTCCGGAGTGCTGCTGATTAATACCGGTTAGGTAAACTATATCATCATCACCATCAACATTTTGAATGTATCTAGTTTGGATTCTATCTGACCAGGTAGTACTATAATAATTCAATTTTCCAGCAAGCGTTCCATCATCAGAAGATGTATTTATTCCAAGTTCAAAAGCTTGAAATTTTTCATTTGAAGGATCTGTAGCCATTTTTGCATCCCAGTCTTGAATTACTTGATCAAAAATTGGAGCTTTATCAATTAGCCCAAAATTAAACCAAACATCCGTATTGTCATATACTTTACCCACTAATGGTATTGCATTCAAAAATCCTAAAGCGTTACCAAGAGAGTAATGGAGACCCCCCTTTACTTGAAAAGTTGATATTGGATCCGCTTCGATGTAAAGCTCACCAGGGTTACCACCCATATCATCACCAGGTCCTTCTACCCAATCAGCGTCACTACCATCTTTTTCTTGCACATAGGAATAATCATAGTTTTCAGCTTTTTTGAAATGGTCCCACATAGTATATTTTACTGTAGTTACTCCTCCCATTCCATAAGCCGTAAGAGCACCAGTGTTATACTCTACTTGACCAAATAAACCTAACCAATCAACTGTATTTGTAAAATTATAATCGATTGGATCACCTAAACCTTTTTGTTGCCCAACTGCATCAAAATCACTATCAGTATTGACAAAGTATTCACCACCGAGAAGATCGCGGATGGTTTTGACATGATAAATTTGCGCAGTACGCCAATCTAAACCTACCTGAGCCTTTAAATTACTGTTAACATCATAATTTAGTTTTGACAATAAACCTATCGTAGACTGTCTATTGTTACTATTTCTCAAGATGCCTATGGATTCTTTGTCTCCTCTATCAAAAGTTCTTTTATATGCATATGCCATTCCTGCTGGAGCTGAGTTTATTGCAATAAGAGCATCCCAGTCTCTTGTCCATGGAGAAGGTCCATAATAGAATTTGTAGTTATTATCATCAGCAGTTCCTGCATCAGTTTTTCCGTTTGCATCATAAGAAGTGATGGTGCCATAAGTCCCGGTACCTCCACCCATTCCTCCAGACCAATAAGCACTGCTTGATAGTCTCATATTATCATTAATTGTCCAGTAATGATTTAGAGCCACCTGTGGCTTATGGAAGAAGTTTTCTCTTTCAGCTAAATTATCAGTTTCATGTCTTTTTACACCATCTTGTATACTGTACATTTGCCAATGCTGACCTCCAGCTGCATCCAAAGCATCTTGGGAAGCTTGGTTAATTGATGCAACATTTTGATTAAAATCACGACCAGCCTCCATAAATTCACCGCCATTTTCTACTAAAGCGTCTTGATTGTAGTTATCTAACCCCTTCGCAAATTCAGTATCGTATGTAGCTATGTTTTGTTTGTATAGATTTTGTCCATGTCTTTGAGGTGCGCCGAGCGCATAGAACTCAAACCTATGAGCATCAGACAGATTGTAGGAAGCACCAAAATAGTAAGCCCAAGCATCAGTCCACGTTCCCTGAACATAACCATCACCAACTTTTCTAACAATAGTTGCACTTGCTGCTAACTTATCATCCATCATTAGACCAGTATGAAATGAGGCTGTTGTTTTGAGAAAGCCCCAAGCTCCTACTTCTTGCTTGAACAAGCCTCTTCTCTCTTGCGCTGATGGATCTGTTATTATATTCATTGAACCACCTATTGAAGGAGTAGCTAAATTTTGTGCACTTAAACCTTTTTGCATTTGGATTGAACTAGTTGCATCTGCTACACCATCCCAGTTTGACCAATAAACCCAACCATTTTCCATATCATTCACCGGTACACCGTTTAACATTATGGCGACATTTCTTTGGTTAAATCCACGTACATTGATTCGGGCATCACCGGCACCACCACCTTGACCTGTCGAATAAACACTGGGAACAGTGTTCATAGCAAGAGGAATGTCTTGCGACCCTAATCGCAATGTAAGTTCTTCTTTTGTAACATTAGTATACGCTACAGGAGTGTTCTCACCTGCTCGTGATGCCAAAACTTCGAGTTCAGACATTTCTATCGCGATAGCAGACAGAGAAAACTCAATAACTTCTGTATCAGCATACAGAGTTTGGTCTTCATAACCTATCATTGACACTGTTATACTCGAACCAGATTCTACATTTTCTAAAGTAAAATTCCCATCTTCATCTGCCGCAGCACCAATGTCGGTCCCGTCAACGATAACATTAGCACCAGCAAGCGGCTTGCCTGTTTCAGAGTCGACTACTGTACCACTGAATGTTCCAGGCGAAGCTTTTTCATTTTCTTGTGAAAAATCATCACCAAATTCGTCTTGTGAATAAACAAGAGAAAATGTTGTTATAATCGTAACAATTAAAAAATACCATTTGGCTATTAACTTCATTTGAATTTCCTTATTTTATTTTGGTTTTAAATTGATATGTTATTTATCTAGTCCAATTACGTAGGTCTTAGTTATCAATACAAGGCTTAAATTATATTAAAAATTTAATTGACACAAATATAATAATTCTTAAACACATATTTGCCTAGCTATGCCAACTCTATTAAAATATTATATTATAAATTCTCTTAAAACTGATTAAGAAAACTAAACACTGTGAAATTAATTAATGATGATATTATTGAATAGTTAGAATGGAAATAAATTTTTATTTCTGATATATAATTCTTTTGAAAAGATAAATGTAATTAGAATAATTAATCCAAATACAAAACCTATTATCACATTTACTTTTGGGTTGGGACTAAGTCTAGAGGTGGGTGCTTCTGGAAAATCTAAAATTTGAATTTTACTAGATCTCTCCACTTCTTCAATCTGCGCCATTTCAAACTGGGATTTTAGTGTAATATAAATTTGCTTTTGCACCTCAGATTCTCTTATTAGTCTTTCTAGGCTTAACATAAGCGCTGGGGACGATATTATGCTTCTGTTTTTCTCCCTAAAAACTTTTACCGCATCCTCTCTTTTAGTTAGTTCTAAATGAACTTCATCTATTCTTGTTTTTATAAAATCTTTTTTTTCTTTTATTTTTGACAGTTCAAAGTATGTTACCAATTCATCGAGCTTTTTAATTACTGAATCCAAAAGATTTTTTGAAAAATCAGCTTCATTTGTCTTTATCGATACCCTTAGAAGTTGGGATCTTTTAACTTTTACAACGTTAATTTTTTTAATGAGTCTTGAAATTGCTTTCTTTATAGATCTACTGTCCCATTTATTTGGAATGTTATCTGGTTTAAGTAATATTCTTATCAATTCTTGATTAGGACCAAACTCTTTTGTGTCGAATTTTTCAAATAATAATGCTTTTGCTAATCGTCTACTCTTAATTATTTCTGGATACATTTCTGATGATGATAACCCAGGGCTTCTTTGTTGACCGAGATCTATACCAAAAGATGAGGCTAAGCCACTATAACTCGCGCTGCTATTCGATTTTCCAGATGATGGTAAAATTTTTGTAACTGAAACATATATCGGATCTACAAAATATCTTACATGGATAAAGGAAACTATACTGAAAAATAGTGGCACTAGAACAATCAACCTTATATATTTTTTTATAATGGTAATAATTTCTTCAAGATATTGGAGTAATTTTTCAATACTAAATTCATTTTCAATATTATCACTTGATGCAATATTTGTACTAAATGGAAGAGAGCCTGCATTTACTGTTACATTGCCACTATCCATTTTGTTAATTTTTTTTCTAAGTATCCTAACATATTTGTA
>CETH01067818.1_pt1 | contig 21648 bp, 27 predicted proteins | sample 361461 | NCBI WGS metagenome assembly CETH01 (sample SAMEA2622695, study PRJEB7988) | marine metagenome | isolation source: saline water (ENVO:00002010), including
CTAAGTTTATGGCAAACACTCCATGGCTTGGAATTGATCACTTAAGATTTGGTATTATTGGGGCTTCAGTAAGCTTAGTTGCTATGGTTGTAGTAAGCTTAGCTACTAAAGAACCTAGTCCTGCCACTCAAAAGATGGTCGATGACGTTAGGGTTCCTAGCGGTAGAGCTATTCTTGGCAAACAACACTAAATAAAATTATTTTTATTCTAGAAAGGGGCGATTTATTCGCCCCTTTTTTTTGTTTTAACGATAAAATTCACATGTTACTTTAAATTATGCCAATTTGGGTATTAGTCTTGGATTACGTGCTTGGAATTATTATGTGGACCCTTATAGGAAGGTCGGCAATGAATATTTTTCAAAGAGAGGACTCTAATTTTTTCTTTATGAAAGCTTTTGTAAATTTAACAAATCCCATTTTAAAAGTTTTTAGATTTATCACCCCAAGTTTTATAATTCCAATATTTATACCATTATACGTTGCATGGTTTTTTTATATGTTCAGGTTTTACGCTATGCCATATATTTTAGGTTATGATGTAATGGGTATGCTTTCTTTTCCATTAGAAAGTGATATTGCAAAAGAAATTTATCGTTTATTTAATTAAAAAAATGCAAAATAAAATTTATTACTTACTATTTTTTCTTTTCTTGTTTTGGACATACTGTTTGTATTGGCCCTTAAAAAAACAAAAAAAAATTGAAACGCCTGTAGAGTTTTTTATTTATGGAAGACAAATGCCTAATTGGATATTTGTATTAGTGGCCACTGGTACTATTTTTTCTGGATGGATTTTTATCGCTCACCCCTCATTTATTTTAGCAAATGGAATTCCGTTTACGATGACTTCACTGTCCGTAATTATAATACCTTTAATCGGAACTCTTGTAATGAAAAGACAATGGATGCTCTCTAAAAGATTTGGTTTTGTAACACCAAGTGAAATGCTTTCTACTTATTTTAGGAGCGATTCCATAAGAATTTTGGTCGTAGTTATCGCTTTGCTTTTCGCAGTTCCATTTTTAGCAGTGCAACTTTCTTTTGCAGGAAAAATGATAAGCATAGTTTCTGATGAGATTATTGGAGCAGGATCTGGCTCTCTGCTAATGGGTACAGTTATTGTAATTTACATTGGGTTAATGGGTATAAGATCAGTCACTTATATAGATACTTTGCAATTTTTCTTTTTTGTATTTGGAATTATTGCTTTGGGTTTCATCACATATGATTTGGTGGGAGGCTGGGATTTATTGAACGAAAGCTTGTCTAGAGTATCGGCTGTAAAAGAAAAGATGTATAATATAAATTTAGATTACTCTTCTTATTTGTCTATACCTGGAAGCTTAACTAGCTCTGATGTTTTAGATAAAAATTCTCTTTATTATGGAAAATGGACTACTTCCATGATTTTAACTTTTTCTTTTGCTTTAACAGGTGTTTTACTTTCTCCAAATTTTTCAATGCTAACTTTTTCTAGCAAAGATCCCGGATCTTTTGCACCTCAGCAAGTTTGGTTTTCAGGTCTTTTAATGGGTTTCATATTAATATTTTTCACTTTAGCAATCGGGGCTGGTTCTATTCTTTTGGGTGCAAATAAAATTATTAACGTGAGTGGAAATAATATTTCAAATATTCTTCCTGAAAGTATTTTCCCAAATGAATTGGATACCTTAGTACCAAATTTAATAAATTTGATTGGAGAATATTCTCCAATTTTTTTCTCAATTTTAGTTATTTGTGCAATAGCATCTTTTCAACTAACAAGTAATTTTTATTTAAGCTCTAGTGCTATTGTGACTCGAGATATTATTAAAAAATTCTTTTTTAATAATATGAAAACTAATCAGCAAATTTTTACTTCTAGAATTGTTGTAATGCTAATTTTTTTTCTATCTTTGTCGATTTCGGTTGCTTCATCTGAAAATATTTTAAGTCTCGGAAGTTTTTCTTTGAGTATAGGTTGTCAAATGTTGATACCGCTAGTCGCAATATGTTACTTACCCTGGTTTACCAAGCATGGGGTTGCTTTCGGTATGGCCGTTGGAATTATAGTTGTGTTTCTTACAGAAGGTATCGGGCAGGCCTTCTTAGGTGAAATTTTGCCTTGGAATAAATGGCCACTGACAATACATGCTTCGGCTTGGGGTATCTTTTTTAATTTGATAGGTGCTTCCATTATATCTTTCATCACCCAAGACACTAAGGAAAACATTCACAAATTTAAGTTTCATGATTTTATTGATGATTATAAGGCTACATCAATGTTAAGAAGAAGCCTAAAGCCTAGTGCCTGGATTGTCACAATTGTATGGATATTTTTTGCAATAGGTCCCGGGTCTTTGCTGGGTAATAATTTCTTTGGAAAACCTCAAAGTGTTGAAAGTTGGTCTTTCGGAATGCCTTCCCTGTGGGTATGGCAAATTATTTTTTGGATTATTGGCGTTTTTATCGTATGGTTTCTAGCATCTAAAATGGAAATGTCTACTGCACCGAAAAAAAATATAATATCTCAAAATGAAGATATAGGTAGAAATTAATATGAGTAATTTAATTAAAATTTCGCCTTCAATTTTATCTGCTGATTTTAGTAAACTGGGAGAAGAAGTAATTTCATTAGACAAGGCTGGTGCAGATTACATTCATGTTGATGTAATGGATGGACATTTTGTTCCCAACATTACAATTGGACCTGAAGTTATTAAAAAACTTAGACCATTTACAAAAAAAATATTTGATGTTCATTTAATGATATCTCCGGTGAATAAATATATAGAAGAATTTTCTAAAGCTGGTGCGGATATAATTACCTTCCATCCTGAAGCAACCAACGATACCTCTGAAACTATAAAATTAATTAAAAAAATGAATAAGAAAGTTGGGATTTCCCTTAAACCTAAATCAAGCATAGATTTAATTGAAAATCACTTAAACAATATTGATTTAGTATTAATTATGAGCGTAGAACCTGGTTTTGGGGGCCAGAAATTCATGCCTGAAGTTATAAATAAAGTAAAAAGTATTAAAAAAATTATTTCTGAAAGAAAACTGAGTATAGATTTAGAGATAGATGGAGGAATAAATTTTGAAAACTGTAAATTGGCGAAAGAAGCTGGGGCAAATGTTTTAGTTTCCGGTTCAACAATTTTTAAGGAAAACAGTGGAAATTTAAAAAAAAATATTAGTCTGCTTCGTTCAAGTTAATAAATGTTAGATTTAAAAAATGTCTATCTTTATTTTTTTTCCATTAAAAGATTAATATTAAGATCCCTAAAAGAATTTTTTTTTTTAACAGACTTTTATAATAAATCACTTAACTCGCAAATACCTTCAAGATTATTCTTTCAACCTAATCCATATTTATTATCACCTCTTTTTAATCATGAAAGTTTTGTCTTTAAGGTTTCTAAAGAGAGTATCTATAATTTTTGGAATAAGAAACTTAGTAATAAAGAAAAAAATAGTATTCATAACTTTTTATGGCTTAACTTAATTGATAGAAAAAATGAGAAAGAAATTATTCAAAGAATTATAAAAGATTGGATAGATAAATTTAATTATTACAAGAAAGATATTTGGCAGGAAAATATAACTCCGAAAAGGATAATTGCTTGGTTGTCAAATTCTGATTTAATATTAAGTAATACAAAAAAAGATTTTGAAAAAAAATTTTTAAATTGTTTAATAAGACAGATAAATTTTATCAAAAAGAATCTACAAACAAATATTTACGAGACAAACAAAATTTCATCCCTAAGTGCCATTATTTTATCCGGCCTTGTCTTTAAAGAATATTACGCAAACTACACTAATGGAATAAAAGAATTAAAAAAAATAATTGAAGATTTTTTTGACGAAGATGGTTTCCCGAAAAATAGAAATTTAGAAAATCTTATAATTTTTCTTCAATATTTTATTTTAATCAAAGAATGGACAAAAAATGCTCAAGAGAATGTTCCAGATTATCTTGAAGATATAATTAGAAAAAATTTAATTTGTTTAAATTCTTTTTATAATTCTAATAAAAAAATTCCTTTATTCAATGGATCAACTGAAAAAGAAATAAGTAGTTTTTTAGATTATTTAGAAAAATTAAACTACCAAACAGAAAAAAAACATTCTTTTGTTGGTAAAATACAAATATTGAAAAATAAAAAAGCAACATTATATTTCGACTCTGGTGAGCCACCTCATTTTAAATTATCTAGGGACTACCAGTCAGGGCCATTATCATTTGAATATTTCAGTGAAAATAATAAGATTATAACTAATTGCGGATATGGAAGAAAAATTTCAAAAAAAATTCGTTTAATAAGTAAACTTACGTCTGCACAATCCACCTTGTGCATGAATGATGTATCGGTAGTTAAATTTAAAAAGGATAATTTAATTAATAAAGCTTTTGGATCGACTATTGATGAAACCTTCAAGATAAGCGACATAAAAAGAGAAGAAGATAAAGCAACAGTCACTATTTCAGCAACGCATAATGCGTATTTAAAAAAATTTGGTTATTTCCACAAAAGGGAGATAAATTTTTTGAAAAAAGAAAATATAATTAAGGGAACAGACACATTGTTTAAAAAAAATGATAGTGGTAAAGATGTAAAATTTAGTATTAGATTTCACGTTTACCCTGGGATAGAAACTTTTAAAACAGTTGGTGGTAGTGATATACTTTTGCAGGTGGGAAAAAATAATTCACTAATTTTTTCATCAAAAAACCAAAATGTACAAATAGAAAAAAGCTTGTTTTTAGGAAGAAATAAAATATTAAGTAACAATTGTATTGTAATTTATGGAAATACTAAAAATGAAAATGTGAATATTTCTTGGGAATTAAAAAAAGCAAGCTAAATGAAAATTAAAAAAATAAATAACGCTTTAATATCTGTCTCCGATAAATCTAATTTGGATAAGCTTCTTCAATTTTTAAGTAAATATAAAATCAATATAATTAGTTCGGGCGGAACATTTAATGAAATAAAAAAATTGGGATACAAGTGCACAGAAATTTCAAGATATACTAAATTCAATGAAATGCTAGATGGAAGGGTAAAAACACTTCATCCAAAAATTCATGCTGGAATTCTGAGCGATAGGTCTAGTAAAAAACACAGGCGGCAAATGCTAAAAAAGAAATTTAAAAATATAGATTTAATAATAGTAAATTTTTATCCTTTTAAAGAAGCAGTAAATAGAAATAAAAATGTTAAAAAAATAATTGAAAATATTGATATAGGTGGACCCACAATGGTTAGAGCGGCAGCTAAAAATTATAATGATGTTTCAATTATTACAAGTAAGGGTGATTACAATTCTCTCATAAACGAACTTAGAGAATATAAAGGGGGTACAAGTTTAAAATTTAGAGAGAATATGGCAAGTAAAGCATTTGGATTAACCGCTTACTATGACTCTATAATTTCAAATTGGTTTTACAAAAAACTAAATATTAAATTTCCAGAGACAAAAACTCTCTTTGGTAGAAAGTTTGCTCAATTAAGGTATGGAGAAAATCCACATCAGGAGGGAAGCATTTATATTAACGAAGAAGATATTGGTTTAAGGAAATTAAGAGGAAAAAATTTAAGTTACAACAATTATAACGATATATTCTCAGGATTGGAAATTTTATCATCATTCAAAAAACCAGGAACCGTTATTATAAAACACGCAAATCCCTCTGGGGTATCTATCAATGGCTCTCCCTTAAAATCTTTTGAAGAGTCTTATAAATGTGATCCTATAAGTGCATTTGGTGGTGTAGTTGCTTGTAATTTTAAGATAAACGAGACTCTTGCAAGAAAAATGTCTTCGATTTTCTTTGAGGTTATTTTGTTTAAAGGCATTGATAAGAAGGCACTAAAAATTTTTGGAAACAAAAAAAATCTGACACTTGTTGATATATCAAAATTTAAAATTAAAAAAAATCAACAAATAAAGTATTTTGATAATGCATTTTTATTACAAGATAAAAATCATAAAATTATAGAAAACAAAAAAATTAAATTTGTTACAAAACTTAAACCATCAAAAAAAGAGTTAAATAATGCTGAATTTGCTTTCAATATTTGCAAATTCGTAAAATCAAATTCAATTGTAATTTCGAATAATTTCTCAACAATTGGTATTGGGGCAGGACAACCAAGTAGGCTAGATAGCTGCAAGATCGCAACTGAAAAAGCAAAAAAGTTCCAGCCAAAAAAACTTAAAAATTCTGTTGCAGCCTCAGATGCTTTTTTTCCTTTCCCTGACGGGGTAAAGAAATTAATTAATTCAGGTGTAAAGATAATTATTCAGCCAGGTGGTTCAATTAGAGATAAAGAGGCTATAAAGGCTGCAAATAAAGCAAAAGTGAAAATGATATTTACAGGTATAAGGCATTTTAATCACTAGCTAGGTTTATTCATTGAAACAAAAAAATCTGCATTATTTTTTGTATTCTTAAGCTTCGACATCAGAAACTCTATACCATCCATCGTACCCATTGGGCTTATTATCCTTCTAAGCACATTCACTTTTGTTAAGTCTTCTTTTTTAAATAAAAGTTCTTCTCTTCTTGTTCCTGAACGAGTTATATCAATTGCTGGGTAGATTCTCTTATCTGCAATTTTTCTATCAAGAATTAACTCTGAATTACCTGTGCCTTTAAATTCCTCAAAGATTACTTCATCCATTCTACTACCGGTATCGACTAATGCTGTTGATATAATTGTTAAAGAACCTCCTTGCTCAACATTTCTAGCTGCTCCAAAAAATCTTTTAGGACGTTGAAGAGCATTGGCATCAACTCCACCAGTCAAAACTTTCCCCGAACTTGGGACTACAGCATTATAAGCTCTACCTAATCTTGTTATAGAGTCTAGAAGAATTACTACATCTTTTTTATGCTCTACTAATCTTTTTGCTTTTTCTATCACCATTTCTGCTACCGCAACGTGTCTCGCAGCGGGCTCATCGAATGTCGAACTTATAACTTCTCCTTTAACCGTTCTCTGCATATCTGTTACTTCCTCGGGTCTTTCATCTATCAATAAAACCATCAAATAACATTCGGGATGATTGATTGCCAAAGAATTTGCTATGTTTTGTAATATGATAGTTTTACCAGCCTTAGGAGGTGAGATTATAAGAGATCTTTGTCCTTTACCTATTGGACTAACTAAATCAATTAATCTTGCTGTTTGGTCAGGCTTTTTTTCTGTTGTAGATTTTTCTGTTTCCATTTTTAATTGATGATCAGGATAAAGAGGCGTTAAATTGTCAAAGGCAATTTTATTTCTTCCTTTTTCAGGATTTTCAAAATTTATTTGGTTTACTTTTAGCAAGGCAAAATATCTCTCTGCATCTTTTGGTGCTCGTATTTCTCCCTCAACGGAGTCCCCTGTCCTTAAACCGAATCTTCTAATTTGACTTGGACTTACATAAATATCATCTGGTCCTGGCAAATAATTTGATTCTATAGCTCGAAGAAAACCAAAGCCATCCTGCAAAACTTCTAGGACACCGCCTCCAGTAATTTGTTCATTTTTATCTGCTAATTTTTTTAATATAGAAAATAATATTTCTTGCTTTCTTAGTGTGCTTGGATTCTCTATGCCAAGTTTTTCAGCTTGCGTAATAAGCTCTGAAGGTGACTTTTTCTTTAGTTCTTGTAAGTTCATAATGATTGTTGTTTTGGGGTAAGTGTTACTAATATAGTGTATTAAAATTAATATTCAAGTCTAAATAGGCTTAAAAACCACTAGAAATATTATAACAATAAGTAAAACTGTTGGAACTTCATTGATTATTCTAAAAAATTTAGGTGTATGGTCATTTTCATTTAGACTAAATTTTTTTAGACAGTTGAATAGAAAGAAATGATAAAATGTTAATGAAACAACGAGAATAAGTTTAGCAATTAACCATATTTCTTTTATTGATTGTACGCCTACGGAATGAATTAAGAGGAAACCAAACAGCCAGGATAAAATCATTGCTGGATTCATGATGTACAAGAATAGCCTTCTCTCCATTATTTTAAATGTTTCTTGAACACTAGTGTCATTTGCCTCGGAGTGATAAACAAATATTCTTGGCAAATATAACAGACCAGCCATCCAAGATATAACTGCGATCAGGTGTAGTGATTTAAATATTAAATAAGCGTTCATTTGACAAAATATCTTTCTGTTAGATGTTTGAGTAAATTTATATGGTCTTCGCCATCATTTAAACATGGAACAACATCAAAGTTTTTTCCCCCGCGATCTAAAAAACTTTTTTTTCCTTGTATGGAGATTTCCTCTAAAGTTTCTACGCAATCTGATGAGAAACCTGGGCAAATTACAAGGACGTTTTTTTTTCCCTCCTTTGGCAAAACTTCTAAAGTTTTATCGGTATAAGGTTGCAACCACTCTTGGGGCCCAAATCTTGACTGAAATGTAGTTTTGATATTTATCTTTGTAAATTTTTCACATAGAAGCCTGGTAGTTTTTTGACAATAACAGTGGTAAGGATCGCCTTTTTCAAAATATTTTTTTGGGATGCCATGATAAGAGGCTATAACTATATCTGGTTTCCAATTTATTTGAGAAATTTTTTTATTTAAGCTTTTCTCTAGAGCCTCTATGTAAAGCGGCTCAGATTCGTAATGAGGAATTATTTGTAAACTAGGCTGCCATCTCATTTCCATCAAACTTCTATAAACTTCGTCACATACGGTTGCGGTAGTTGCTGCTGCATATTGTGGGTATAAAGGTAAAATAATTATATTTTCGCATCCTTCTCTTTGAAGTTTATTCATTTTACTTTTAATACTTGGATTTCCATATCTCATAGCAAAATCTATAATAAGATTATTATTATTTATTTTTTCATTTAATTTTTTTGCCTGCATAATAGTGTAGTATCTGAGTGGGGACATATTTTCTTTTTTCATCCAAATTTCCTTGTATGCTTTTGCAGTTTTAGATGGACGAAAGGTAAGTATAAAAAAATTTAAAATAATCTGCCACAAAAAGGGGTTTACCTCTATAACTCTTTGGTCTGATAGAAATTCTTTTAGATATTTTCTAATATCCCACCACTTAGTAGAATCTGGCGTTCCAAGGTTAATTAAAAGCAAACCTGTTTTTCCAAAATTTACTTTAGGATGATCATCTTTCATTTTTTTTTCTAACAAGATCTGTAATGTATTTTATAATTTCGGGTTTTGTTTCTGGTAAAACACCATGTCCTAAATTAAATATATAAGGATAACCTGAAAATATGTTTAAATATTTTTCAACTTCTGTTCTGATAATTTCTTTTTCTCCTAAGAGTATCTTGGGATCTAATCCACCCTGTACAGGAATTTCTTTTAGGTTTTTTTTAATCCATTCAGGATCTACCTCGTAGTCTATGCTTATACAATTTGGCTTAACTATCGAACAAAAATCTAAATAATTTTTTCCTATACCCCGGGGGAAACAAATTACTGGAATTTTTGTTTTTTTAATATGATTGACAATTTTTAAAGTTGGAGCGTAACAGTACTCGTTTAATTTATTTTTTGGCAACAAGCCTGCCCATGAATCAAAAATCTGAATGATATTTGCACCCGCTTGTATTTGTTTGTCTACATGTAAGCATATAGTTTCTTCTATCTTTTTTAATAATTTACTTAACAAAGATTTATCTTTTATTACTATATTTATATCAAAATCTTTCTTTGGTGATTTTTGATTTAGCATATAAACCAACAACGTCCATGGTGCGCCAACAAATCCTATTGTTTCTTTATTTTTGTTTTTTTCTTTTACAGCTTTAATTGCGCTATAAACTGGAGCTATTTTTTTTACAAATGAATTAGAGTCTATTTTTATAATTTCGTTTATATTCATTTTGCCTAGTAATGGGCCGTACCCTTTTTTAAATTCAACTGGTTGGCCCAACCCATATGGTATCATTAAAATATCAGAAAAAATAATTGCAGCATCTAAATCAAATCTTGTAATAGGTTGTAGTGTTATTTCTGTAACAAGTTTTGGGTTTAAACATAGTTTAATAAAATTTTTATTATTTTTTCTTATTTCTCTAAATTCAGGAAGATACCTTCCGGCTTGTCTCATAAACCATATTGGAATTAAAGATACTCTTTTATTAATTATGCACTCAGATAGTTTATTCATTAATATAATAGTATAGATTCAAATTATAATTGTTGTAATAGGTCATGTTAGTTAGGTAAAATGGGATAATTTTCATTTTATCTACATAATAAGGGGATTAAAAATAGTCATAAACTTATGTTTTTCTTTATTATGCACAATGTTAATTATTAAATATTAAATTATAAACATATTATAAAATGTTGAAAATTTGTTAATTAAGGTGAATAAAAAATCAGATCTATGAAATTTTATTAATATCTATTAATTATACCTAAACTGTTAACAGAATTAATGACAAATAAATATCAAATTTTTTTAATATCGGACTCGACTGGGGAAACTCTAGACAGGACATTCTTAGCATTACAATCTCAGTTTGCAAATTTTGAATATGAAAAGAAAGAATTTGTTTTTATCAGAACCCAACAACAGATTGATAAAATTATAAGCGAATGCAATAAAAAGGAAAATTCTATTATTTTATATACAATCGTAGATACAAAATTAGCAAAACTCCTAGACGAAGAAAGTAAAAAAAACAACATTCCTTGTTTCGGAGTTCTAGGAAATCTAATTTTAAGTTTTTCTAAACTACTTAACCAAAAAGCTACGCACAAAGCCAGTGCACAGCATGTACTTGATGAAGATTATTACAAAAGAATAGAAGCAATACAATTTACGATGTCCCATGATGATGGAAAAAAAAATGAGGACATAGGAAAAGCTGATATAATTTTATTGGGTGTTAGTAGAACAAGCAAAACACCAACATCTATTTATTTGGCAAATAGAGGATTTAAGACTTTAAACATACCTCTGGTTTTAGAACAAAAAATACCGAAAATATTAGAGGAAGAAAACAAAAATTATTGTGTTGTAGGATTGTTCGCAGAACCAGAAAGACTAGCCGATGTTAGAAAAACTAGAGTCAATGTTAATACCTCTGTTGATCTTAAAACTTACACAGATGTTGAAAAAATTAGAATTGAGGTAGAAAATTCCAAAAAAATGTTTAAAAAATACAATTGGCCTTCAATAGACGTAACAAGAAGATCCGTAGAGGAAACAGCCGCATCAATAGTTAAAATTTACGAAATTAGTAAAAACAAATGAAAATTATTTTAGCTTCAAAAAGTGGAGTGAGAAAGAGTATTTTATTAAAAAATCAAATAATGTGTGATGTTATTCCATCTAATGTTGACGAAGATGAGGTAAAAAACTCGCTAACCTCTCAGGGAGCAAGTCCTTTAATTATATCTAAGAACTTGGCAGAATTAAAAGCCAATAAAATCAGCTCTAAAAAACCAAACGAAATAGTTTTGGGAGCTGACAGTGTTATCGATTTAAACGGAGAGCTTGTTTCTAAGCCAAAAAGTAGAAACGAAGCATTAAGTATTCTTAAAAAGCTTAATGGAAAAAAACATCAGCTAATCAGTTCCGTATGTATATCTAAGAATGGTTCCATGATATGGAATGATACGGACAGTTCTACTTTAACGATGAAGCAACTTAATTTGGACGAAATTACATCATATTTATCAAGGCTTAGAGACAAAGAATTGTATGCTTATGGCGTGTATCAAATCGAAGCGGGAGGAAGATCTCTTTTTGAAAAAATAGAAGGAGACGAAGATACAATAATGGGTCTTCCTGTAAAAAAAATAAAGGAGTATTTAAATAATTTGTAATGTTAATTTTAATTTGGATTGTAGTTTGTATCATTTTTTATTTAGTACAAAAAATTCTCGGTGACTCCGGGCATGCATTAGAGTTGTTCGCTTTATTAACAGCTTTAGCATTATTTTTTATTGATAGGTTAAGCAGAAAAGCAAAAAAATGAAAAAATACTTAGTAATAGGAAATCCGATAGATCATTCATTATCACCATTATTGCATAACTATTGGATTAAAAAATATAAAATCGACGCTACATATGAGAAGAAACTTGTTCGAGAAAATGATTTAAAAAGCCTATGTAATGAAGTTCGCGAAGGGAAACTTCAAGGCTTTAATATTACAGTGCCATTTAAAAAATCAGTTATACCTTTTCTGAACGAATTAACTTCCATTGCAAAAGAAACGGAGTCCGTTAATACAATATTTCAAAAAAATAATAAAACTATTGGAGACAATACAGATGTAAATGGATTTAAAATGGCACTTGAAAGTGTTAGACACAAAATAAAAGGAAAAAAAGTTTTTATCTTAGGAGCAGGAGGAGTTGTTCCTTCCATAATTTTGGCATTAAAGAAAATGAATTTTTCAGATATAACTTTAAGCAATCGAACTATTGAAAAAGCAGAAATTTTAAAAGAAAAATATTCCGACCTAAAAATAATAAAATGGGGAGACATAGTTAGTTGTGACATTTTTATTAATGCTACAAGTATAGGTCTTAACAAAAGTGATGAAATAAAATTAGACTATTCTAAAATAGGTTCTAATAAATTATTTTATGATGTTATTTACAATCCTAAAAAAACAAAATTCCTTTTAAAGGCAGAAAAATCAAATAATTTTGGAGAAAATGGGAAGATGATGTTTTTATACCAGGCCCAATTAGCATTTAAGATTTGGCATAATGTTGAACCAAAAATTGATAAATACGTAATTAAATTGATTGATAATGATTAAAATAGGAATTACCGGATCAATTGCATCTGGCAAATCTACTGTTGCAAAGATGTTTGCTGGAAAAAAGTATCCTTTATTTAATGCGGACCACGAAGTTAATAAGATTTATCAGAGGAATTCTTTTAAAAATAAAATTTGCAGAAAGTTTGATTTTAAAAACAAAAAAAATATTAAAAGTAAAATAAAAAAAATAATAAAAAAAAATAAAAAATATATAAAAGAATTAGAAAAAATTATTCATCCTCTTGTTCGAAAAGAACTAAGAAGATTTTCGGTAAGAAATAAAAGAAAAACTCTTCTCTTTTTTGAGATTCCACTTTTGATAGAAAGCAAATTAATGAAAAATTTTAATATAATAATATTTGTAAATTCAAATAAAGCTTTAAGATTAAAAAGATATACAAAAAGAGGAAAGAATGTAAAAATTTTTAATTTATTAGATAAAAGACAACTATCAACTGGAAAAAAAATTAAATTCTGCGACTATGTTATTAACAACAACAGATCCTTAAAAAACTTGAAAAAAAACGTTGAGGTTATTAAAAATAAATTATGAATGAAATTATTTTAGATACGGAAACAACCGGACTATCTCCGCAAAGTGGGGACAGAATTGTAGAGATTGCATGTATAGAGACTAAAGACTTGATGCCTACAAAAAATGTTTTTTACAAATTAATTAATCCAGGTAGAGAGATATCAGAGGAAGCTTTTAAGATACATGGTTATACCTATGAAAAATTAAAGAATGAAAAAAAATTTGAAGAGATAGCAGATGATTTTTTGAAATTTATCAAAGGAAAAAAATTAATAATACATAATGCGCCATTTGATATCTCTTTTATAAATTCTGAACTTAAAAAAATTAATAAAGAACAAATCAGCTTTAAAAATGTTATAGACACCCTAGATCTTGCTCGGTCAAAATTTCCAGGCAGTTCAAACTCTCTAGATAATTTATGTAAAAAATTTAGTATAGATAATTCTAAAAGAAAAAAACACAATGCCCTTTTGGATTGCGAATTACTAAGAGAAGTTTATATTAATCTTGTAGATCAAAAAGAGCCTATGTTGTCCTTGAATGAAAATAATGAAAATAATGAAAAAATTGAAAATACAAAAAAAACCAAAAAACTAAAAGAAAGTTCTAAAATAATTATTAAACCTAACGAAAAAGAATATTTGGAACATAAAAAGTTTTTAAAAGAAGAAATGAAAAAAAATTATTTTTGATTTTTTTCGTATAAACTTTGAAAATTAACATCTTTGTCGATATTAATTTTTTTGAACCCAGATTTTTCAAATAAAAAAACAAGTACACTTCTAACATCTGGATAAATTTCTGTTGGAACATCTATTAATATTATTTTTTCCAAATCTTTTTTATTCTCTAATTTTTTTTCAAGATTTATTAATGTCGAAAATAAAATTGACACATTTATTTCATTTTCATCAGGTATAGCAGATATTAGTTTTAAATTTGTATCTATTTCTAAGATATTATCTTTTATTTTTTTGCTTTTTATATCAAAATTAATTTTATAATTACTTATATTTTTTTCTATTAAAAAATAAGATTTTGAGTCAGGAATATCAAAATTTATATTTTTAATATATTTGGCGATAATGTTATAGGTCATCCTTGTCTTTTTGATCTTTTTTCAAAACCTCTCCCTCTATAAAATCATTCTTATTATTTTGGACAGTGCTTTTTCTTTTTAGAAAAGATTTAATTATTATTTTTCTAGTTGGCGGGAACAACAAAATGAAACCAAAAAAATCAGTTATAAATCCTGGTATTATTAACAATATTGCGGCGAATGCTATCGAAGCTCCCGAAATGATTTCGTACAAAGGAATTTCGTTTTTGTATAAATTGTAAACACCAGACCTAAGTGTGTTTAAACCTTCTATTTTTGCGAAATATAGACCTATAAAGGCTGTGGCAAATATAAGAGATACCGTCGTAAATGCCCCAATATTTTGGCCTATCTTAATCATTACATATATTTCTATTGCGGGTACTGCTATTAAAAACAATAATAATGTGTTCATTTGTCATTTTGAAAGTTATATTAATAATATATATTTAGCAACAATGAGTAACAGTTTTGGATATCTAGACATAATACTTTTAGCGATGATTGCAGGTTTTATCATTCTTAGACTAAGAAATATTCTAGGAAGGAAAACCGGGCATGAAGAAAAAGTTTTTAGCAGTTTTGATGAAAAAAAATTTGAGAAATTCAAAGAAGAAATAAGTAAAAAAAATAATAACAAGAAAACAGAATTTGATAATTCTCAAAAAAAACAGTTTTTAAAGGGAGCAGAATTAGCTTACGAAAGTATCATTATTGCTTTTTCAAAAGGAGATAAAAAAGGCTTAAAAAGTTTGTTAACAAAAGGTATGGTAGACAATTTTAATTCTGCTATTGAAGATAGAAACTCTAAACAAATTAAATCCGAGCTAACTTTTGTAGGTATCAAATCTTCTACTATAGAAAAATTTGAAAAGACCGCAGAAGCCCTTTTCTTTACAGTAAAATTTGTAAGTGAGATTATATCTGTGAAAAAAGATAGTAATAATAAAGTTATTGAAGGTGATCCAGACAAGATTAAAACAGTGATTGATCACTGGAAGTTCACAAAAAAAATCTCAAGTTCAAATCCAAATTGGTATTTAGCGGAAATCAAAAATAGTTGATAAAAAAAGATCTATCAAAAAAAGATAAAAATGACTGGAAAGAATTTTTAGATAATCTTTCGAGTCTACCTAACAAAGATGATCACAATACCGAAAGTAACAAGAAAGATAAAAAATATAAATTTGATTTTCATGGTTATTCCATCGAAGAAGCCAATAAAAAAGTTTATGAAATAGTCAGTACTTGCTTCGATAAAGGTATTTCTGAAATTTTAATCGTCACCGGGAAAGGCATCCACTCTTCCAAGCCTGAAAAAAATGTATATGTTTCAGAAAAATTTAGTAAATTAAGAAACACCATACCTGAATTTATAAAAAATAATTCTGATTTAAATTCAAAAATTTCTCAAATTAAAGAAGCTAATCAGGATCAAGGTGGATCAGGTGCTCTTTTAATAAAGTTAAAAAAATTATAAAATAAACTTTGAAAGATCAGTGTCTTTGACGAGACTTCCAAGATTCTTCACAACATAATCTTTGTCAATTTTAACTTTTTGCCCAGCTTTGTCGGAAGCAGTAAAACTTATTTCATCTAATACTTTTTCAATTATTGTATGAAGTCTTCTTGCGCCAATATTCTCGACAGTCGAGTTGATCTCAGTAGAAAGTTTAGCAAGCATATCTATACCGTCTTCTGAAAACTCTAAATCAACATCCTCAGTTTTTAAAAGTGCTTTATATTGCTTAATTAAACTATTGTCTGGTTCCTTCAAGATTCTTTTAAAATCCTCTTCTGTTAAAGCATTAAGCTCAACTCTTATTGGTAAACGTCCTTGTAACTCTGGGAGTAAATCAGATGGCTTCGCTAATTGAAATGCTCCTGATGCAATGAATAAAATATGATCCGTTTTTACGGGTCCATATTTTGTGTTTACAGTCGTACCTTCTATTAATGGTAAAAGATCTCTTTGAACACCTTCTCTCGAAACATCTCCTCCAACCCTATCACTTCTAGCAGATACTTTGTCTATCTCATCTAAAAATACAATTCCATTATTTTCCGTAGAGTCTTTTGCTTCTTTAATTATTTTATCTTGTTCAATCATTTTATCAGACTCTTGTGCTATTAAGATCTCATGAGACTCTTTTACGGTCATCTTCTTCTTTTTACCTTTTGCATTTACAGTTTTTCCTAGCATTTCACCTAGGTTAACCATACCAATGTTTGCACCAGGCATTCCTGGAATTTCAAAAGATGGCATTCCTGTTGTTGCATCGTTTACTTCAATCTCGATTTCATTTTTATCTAAATCACCTGATCTCAATCTTTTTCTAAAACTTTCTCTGGTAGCCATGCTTGCTTTTTTACCTACAAGAGAGTCTAAAACTTTTTCTTCAGCAGCAAGTTGTGCTTTTGCATGAACTTCTTTTCTTTTCTTTTCTCTTTCCATGGCAATGGCTATTTCAATCAAATCTCTAATAATTTGTTCTACGTCTCTTCCAACGTAACCAACCTCAGTAAATCTTGTAGCCTCAACTTTTATAAAAGGCGCCTGAGCCAATTTTGAAAGTCTTCTTGAAATTTCAGTTTTACCAACTCCCGTTGGTCCAATCATTAAAATATTTTTAGGCAAAACTTCATCTTTCATTTCCCCTGACAAAGCCTGTCTTCTCCAACGATTACGTAAAGCTACTGCAACCGCTCTTTTTGCTTGTCCTTGGCCAATTACGTATCTATCGAGTTCAGAAACTATTTCTCTTGGAGATAAAGCACTAACCTTTGAACTTTCTCTTTTTTGTTCATCTTTTACAATTTTAAGACTTGTTGTTTTTTGTGGCATCTTTTTCAAACTTTTTCAGTTGTTATGTTGTTATTAGTAAATACACAAATTTCGGAAGCAACTTTTAGTGATTTTTTTGCAATTTCTTCCGCTGACATTTCAGTGCCAATTAAAACTTTTGCCGCAGCCAATGCATAATTGCCTCCGGAACCTATACCAATAATACCATCTTCTGGTTCTAGGACATCACCTGTGCCTGAAATAATGAAACTTTTTTCTTTATCAGCAACTGCCATTAATGCCTCTAATCTTCTTAAATATTTATCCGTCCGCCAATCTTTTGCAAGTTCAACAGCAGCCCTAGTTAAGTTACCAGCATGCTTTTCTAATTTTGCCTCAAGCCTCTCGAAAAGAGTTAGTGCATCAGCAGTAGATCCAGCAAAGCCAGCAATCACATTTCTTTTCTCAATCTTTCTAACTTTTTTTGCTTTACTTTTTAAAACAGTATTCCCCAAACTTACTTGTCCATCTCCTGCCACAATAGTTTGATTTCCCTTTCTAATAAGGACTATTGTTGTTCCGTGCCAATTTTGGTTTGTATTCATTGCATCTATTAATGTGGAGATTTAAATTAAATCTTCAAGACCTTAATCTAGGTTTTATTGCTAAAAGATAAATTTAGCTATATATCTTAAGAGTAAATCTCAAAACTTATGAGTAGAAAAGCTAAAATACTAAGAAAAACTAAAGAGACCAGCATAAGCGCCGAAGTTAATTTGGATGGAAAAGGAAAATATCAAATTAAAACCCAAATTGGATTTTTAGATCATATGCTAGAACAGCTCTCCAAACATTCCTTGATCGATATCAAGCTTAATGTGAGGGGTGATACACATATTGATTTGCATCACAGTACAGAGGATACAGGTATAGCATTAGGAGAGGCTATTAAAAAAGCAGCTAAAAAGTTTAAAGGAATAAAAAGATATTCTAGCGTAGTAATACCTATGGATGAAACTTTAACAAGAATCGCCATCGATATATCAGGAAGACCTTACCTAATCTGGAAAGTAGATCTTAAAGTTGAAAAATTAGGTGAGATGGATACCGAATTGTTTAAGGAATGGTTTCAAGCTTTTTCTCAGTCAGCGGGGATCACTATGCACGTTGAAAATCTATACGGAGAAAATAGTCACCACAAAATAGAATCTTGTTTTAAGGCTTTAGCAAAAACTCTAAAGGAAGCACTGGAAATTGATAAAAGAATTAAAAATTCAATACCATCTACAAAGGGTTCTATTTAAAATTGGTTAAAATAATCCCAGCTATAGATATCAAAGATAAAAAATGTGTAAGATTAATTAAAGGTGATTTTGAAAAAAAATTTCTATACGAAATATCCCCAATTGACCAAGCAGGAAAATATAAAGATCACGGTTTTAAAAATTTGCATATCATTGATCTAGATGGCGCTTTAACCGGCCAAATGATTAATTTAGATATTATTAAAAAAATATTAGATAAATATGATTTAAAGATTGAAATTGGTGGAGGAGTACGAACTTTGAATAGTATTAAGAAATACCTTGATTTGGGGGTTGAAAAAGTAATTCTAGGAAGTGCTGCAATTAAAAATAAAGAATTTTTAAAAGAAGCATGTACAAAATTTAAAAATAAAATTGCTTTAGGATTAGACGCAAAAGATGGTAAGCTTTCTATATCAGGATGGAAAGAAAATCTGAATATTAAAACTTTGGATTTTTTAATAGATATTAATGATTTTGGAGTCAGCAGATTAATTTATACTGACATAAATAAAGACGGAACTAAAACAGGCCCAAACTTTGATGAAACTATAAAAATTGCAAGAATTTCTAAGTGCCCAGTAATTATTTCTGGTGGCGTTTCCTCAATAAATGATATTAAAAAAGCAAAAGAGCTAAATAACAAAAATATTGAAGGCATAATAGTTGGCAAAGCAATCTATGACGGCGATATTAAACTTGCTGAGCTAGCAAAGGAAGTTAATGTATAAAAAAAGAATTATCCCTTGTTTAGATATTAAAAATGGAAGAGTAGTCAAAGGAATTAATTTTGTGAATTTAGTTGATGCAGGAGATCCATCGGAACAGGCAAAGTTTTACAGTGAAAACGGAGCAGATGAGATTTGTTTTTTAGATATAACAGCATCAAATGAAAAAAGAGATATAATTTTGGATGTTGTAAAAAAAACCTCTCAAAATTGTTTTGTTCCTTTAACAGTTGGAGGAGGGGTGAGAGAACTAAAGGATATTTCAAATCTCCTAAACTCAGGAGCAGACAAAGTTTCAATAAACACGGCTGCAGTAATAGATTCGAAAATTGTTAAAGAAGGATCTGAAAAATTTGGCTCACAATGTATTGTTGTAGCAGTTGATGCAAAAAAAGTAGATAACAGCAAATGGGAGGTTTTTACTCATGGAGGTAGAAATTCTTCTGGGAAAGATGTAATGGATTACGTGCTAGAGGTAGAAAAACAAGGAGCTGGAGAAATTCTTTTAACTTCAATGGATAGAGATGGAACAAAAAAAGGTTATGATCTTGATTTAACAAAAAAAGTATCAAATTTAGTAAATATACCTGTTATTGCATCCGGGGGAGTAGGTAAGCTTGAACATCTTCACGAAGGACTAAAAATAGGTAATGCAAGTGCAGTATTGGCTGCATCTATATTTCATTTTGGTGAATTTTCAATCAAAGAAGCAAAGGAATATTTAAAATCAAAAAATATTTCGATAAGATTATAAAATGTTAAAAAATTTAGAGGATCTCATAAATATTGTAAGGGAAAGAAAAAAGAATTCCAAACCTTCCTCTTATACTAATAAGTTATTAAACGATAAAAAATTAAACATTGAGAAAGTAAAAGAAGAAATCCAAGAACTTATTGAGAGTATAGAAAAAGATGAGAACAAAGTTCATGAATCTGCTGATGTTTTATATCATTTAATTGTTCTTCTAGAAGGAAATGGTATTAAAATCGAAGATGTTATGGATGAACTAAAAAATAGACAAAAAAAATAATGAGTTACGATAAAAATAATATTTTTGCTAAAATTTTACGAGGAGAAATTCCCTGTAAGAAAATCTACGAAAATGAATACGTTCTTTCTTTTTATGATATAAATCCACAAAGAAAAATTCATGCTTTAGTAATACCAAAAGGCTCATATGTCGATTTAGATGAATTTATGAAAAATGCAAAAGACAAAGAAATTGTAGAATTATTCAAAGGGATAACGCATGTTGCAAAATTACTTAAAGTATCAAATATAAACGGTGGTTATAGGACTTTATCAAATATAGGAAACAATGGTGGACAAGAAGTTCCTCATCTTCATTTTCATATTTTTGGCGGTGAAAAAGTAGGCAAAATGGTCTCTTAATTTATCTTTGGAATATCAAAAAAACTTTTTTTTATTTCAGGATTTTTTACACTATTAAATATCTTCAAACTTATTTTATTTTCATTTAGGCTATTTAAATCCCATCCATTTAAACTAAAATTTTTTCCGTTAAAATAAAAATCAATTTCACCTTTTTCTTCAAGCTTACACTTAATTATAATAATGCTTCCCTTTTTTGCTAATACTCCATTTTTAATCAATTCTATAAATTTTTCTTTGCTTAAAATTTCAGTAAAATATGTTTTAGATAATGGATAATTGTAAATTTTTTCATATCTTTTGTGATAAATAATCAAAGTACGTTTATTAACAATTAATTCTTTTTGATTTTTATCTTTATATTGGCATTTTAAGTAAAATGGTCTTTTTAAATAGCAAATACCTAATTCTTCTTTGCTATTTGTTATTTGAACAAAATCAAATTTTATCGAGTCGGTTTGATTTATATTTTCAATAATGTTTTTTTTTGTTTCTGCTTTAAGATTTGGAATATTAAAAAGCAGTGAAATGAGAAAAAAAATACTTATAATTTTTTTATTTAGCAAAAACTATAAAACCTCTCTTTTGCCAACATGATTTGCTTGACTGACTAATCCATCTTCCTCCATCTTTTCAATAATTCTTGCCGCTCGGTTATATCCAATCTGTAGTTTTCTTTGCAAAAAACTTGTGGAAGCCTTTTTTTCTGTTTTAATTATTTGAAGTGCTGTTTGATATAGTTCATCTTCTTCTCCACCAGATAATAAATCATCGGTCATTCCAGATTTTTTTGTAACAATATCTTGGATATAGTCTGGATTTCCTTGAGCCCTGATGTAACTTGTAACCTTCTCTATCTCATTTTCAGAAACATATGTGCCATGGATTCTAAATATTTTATTTGCGGAGGACATAAATAGCATGTCCCCTTTACCTAAAAGTTGCTCAGCGCCCTGTTCTCCAAGAATAGTTTTGCTGTCAATTTTAGAACTTACTTGAAAAGATATTCTGGTTGGAAAATTTGC
>CETH01141544.1_pt1 | contig 21641 bp, 23 predicted proteins | sample 361461 | NCBI WGS metagenome assembly CETH01 (sample SAMEA2622695, study PRJEB7988) | marine metagenome | isolation source: saline water (ENVO:00002010), including
AAAAAAAAACAGGGGGGCGATAGATATGCGATCCTGACGCTTGGGGCAACCTGAAGTTTACGCAAAAACTAGGATTTTGGCTTCAGATCGCTCAAAACCTCGAATGGGTTGGGTTTTTCAGTGGCGTTAGCGACCTCGTCTTCACCGAGAAACGACACCCCTGGCCCAAGATTTATATCGGCTGACGTAATTTCTTTGCTTCTTGGATATGGATCCAATGCCAAGGATAGTTCCTCCGCTACCAATTCACCAAGGTCTATAATCTCACCATCTAGGGGTTCCGCCTCTTCCAAAACCGGCATGTCCGCTGTTGGCTCTAAACCGTGCGTAAAGACGAGTTTTATTTCCTCATTCAATTTAGCGGCAACGGGCTCAAGAGAAATGACGCATGTCTGAACTACGTTTGCCTGGAAATTCCCAGATACTGACAAGACCCTATCAAACTCCAGCCACTCCAAGACTAAACTAGCCGTTAACCCCCCGATTGATTGCTGTTCAAATCTCGCTGCTAGTGACTCACACTCTTCCTTTTCTGCCGTAAATCGGAAGCTTTGGGGTTTTTCACTCAGATCCCCAAGCTCAAATACCCTGCTAAATTCAGGGCCGATATTATAATTTCCTTCCATCACACCGCAGCAAACACAAAGGAGCCGGATTGCACATCATCGATATTAAGATCACTGAGTAAAATTGCCTGAGATCTAATATACTCCGCAAGCTCTAATACCTTCTCTGGCTCTGGTTTTGACGTCCCGTATACATTTCGAGATAAAGCTTCCTCAAGTTCGGATCCGGCCGACGACAAACCCGCATCGTAGGATGCAATGCGTCCATAGAACGCCTGAACCATACTTTTTATCCGTTTTCCTACCCCCATATCGCCTGCACCCATTTCCCGAAGACTAAGATCCATATCCTCGAACATTACGTCGAACAGTGCTTGACCGATGCGGCTTGTGGAAGGCGGCCCAGGTTTCAAACGCCGAAGTACGAGGAACGTGTGAAGGGTCACCAGTTCAAATCGCCCGTCGACGGTATCAGGTACGCCCAGTTCATCGTAAAAGCGGGGATTCCTCGCCTGTTCTACAATTTTCCGATATATCGTCTCAGCTACGCTGGGAAGCCGGTCATCTTTTAAGAAAGAGAGCAAAGAAATTCTCTGTTCATATTCATCTTGCCTAACGCCTAAATTTAATACTGTTTCACGCCCGTGAGAGATAAATTATACTTCGATAAAATAGAAGTCTTACGTAATCTCAAACATTATGATGGTCAAATGACCTTGAGCAAAAATAAAGAATGCAGAGGAAATACGCTCTGTTTCACCTATCTAATCTTTAGTGTTGCCTTGGTTGCTGCATTACTCTCCGCTTGCTCCGCGCGCATCGAAAGTCACGGTAACTTTCCAAATCATGAACTAATCGAAAGTATTCGGATCGGAAAAAATAGTCGACCCCAAGTATCAGCAATCCTCGGGACGCCTTCCGCCAAAGCTACTTTCGACCAAGAAGCTTGGTACTACGTTGGCACGCGAACTAGTAAATTTGCCTTTCTAAAAAAGGAGGTTTTGGAGAGGAAAGTCTTGGTAATCAGATTCAACAAGCAGGGGATTGTTGAACAGGTCGAAAGGCTTACCAAAAAAGATGGCCGCGAAATTCAGATTGTCGGTCGGAAAACACCGACCCAAGGCAAAGAACTCAATGTTATCCAGCAACTTCTGGGAAATATAGGCCGTTTCAGCGCGGCTGGTGACGGGGAAAAATGAAAATAAGATTTTTAGGATAAAAAGAACCGCGCCCCAAAAACCCCAAACAATTGGGGCTTTTGGGCATCTCTTTTGTGATCAATCAATTAGACGCTACCACTGCTAAAAGCAGAATAGCGACAATGTTGATGATCTTTATCATTGGGTTCACTGCGGGACCCGCCGTATCTTTATACGGGTCACCTACCGTGTCTCCAGTCACGGAAGCTGCATGGGCTTCGGATCCTTTACCACCATGGTTGCCATCTTCAATATATTTCTTCGCGTTGTCCCAAGCACCGCCCCCAGCCGTCATCGATAACGCAACGAAAAGACCAGTAACAATTGTCCCAAGCATTAGCGCACCCAGCGTGGTAAATGCCGCGGCTGGCCCCCCAATCCATTTTATCACTAGATATACAGCTATTGGCGCAAGTACCGGCAGCAACGATGGAATGATCATTTCTTTGATCGCCGCCTTGGTTAACAGATCGACAGCACGTCCGTACTCGGGCCGGGCTGTACCCTCCATAATCCCGGGTATTTCTTTGAACTGCCTCCTCACTTCAACCACGACCGCAGCTGCCGAACGGCCGACCGCCATCATAGAAAGTGAACCGAATAGATATGGAAGCATACCGCCAATAAATAAGCCGATAACCACGTATGGGTCTTGAAGACTAAACTTCACTTGTGCCGCAATCTCTGGAACATAGTACTTCATATCCTCGGTATACGCAGCGAACAGGACTAGTGCAGCCAGGGCGGCGGATCCAATAGCATAACCTTTGGTAACCGCCTTGGTAGTGTTGCCCACTGCATCTAGGGCATCCGTATAATTACGGACTTCTTCTGGCAACTCCGACATTTCGGCGATACCGCCAGCGTTGTCAGTGACGGGTCCATACGCATCTAAGGCTACCACCATGCCAGCCAATGCCAACATTGTAGTCGCCGCGATAGCTATCCCGTAGAGGCCTGCCGAGAAAAAGGCAATAAGGATGCCCGCCGCAATTACGATTACGGGAAGCGCGGTGGCTTCCATAGAAACAGCTAACCCTTGAATCACGTTGGTCGCGTGACCGGTTTCTGAGGCCTTAGAAACACTTCTGACCGGTCGAAACTGGGTACCGGTGTAGTACTCTGTGATCCAAATGATCAATCCGGTGACGACTAGTCCGACAACGCCGCAATACATCAAGTTTTGAGCTTGAATTGATCCACCCTCCGTCGGGATCATTGCCGAAAAGCTGCCAAACACAATATAAATAGTTAGTGCGATCAGGATCGCTGAGGCTATTGCTGATGCTATAAAGCCTTTGTACAGCGCACCCATAACATTGTTACTGCTGCTAAGTCGGACAAAAAATGTACCAAATACGGAACCAATGATACAGACACCGCCGATCAATAGCGGTAAAAGGAGCATAGTCTCTTGGCTAGGCCCACTGAAAAATACCGCACCAACCAACATCGTCGCTACTATCGTCACCGCATAGGTCTCGAATAGGTCGGCCGCCATCCCTGCGCAGTCACCAACATTGTCACCCACATTGTCAGCAATCACTGCAGCGTTCCTAGGGTCGTCTTCTGGAATACCAGCCTCTATTTTACCAACGACGTCCGCACCAACGTCCGCGCCCTTGGTGAAGATACCTCCACCGAGGCGCGCAAAAATAGAAATCAGAGAAGCGCCGAAGCCAAGCGCAACAAGTGCTTCGAGAATATGGCGAAGGCCGTTGGCCTCTGACGGATTGTAGACATCCCGTAAGATTATGTAATAGCCGGCAACCCCCAACAGGCCGAGCCCAACGACCAGCATCCCTGTTACAGCACCTGATTTAAATGCGACGGTCAGGGCGGGCTGCAAACCGCCTGTTCGTGCCGCATCAGCCGTCCGAACATTAGCTCGCACGGAAATGTACATACCGATATATCCCGCGGCACCTGACAGAATGGCACCTAGGAAAAACCCTATTGCGGGATAAATTCCAAGCAAAAGGCCAAGAACCACACCTATTATGACCCCCACTATTCCGATAGTCATATACTGTCGGTTAAGGTATGCCTGTGCACCTTCCTGAATAGCGCCGGCGATTTCCTGCATTTTCTCGTTACCGCCCGACGTCGAGAGCACAGAGCGACTAGCAAAAACACCGTAGAGGATTGCAAGAATGCCACATGCGAGCACAACCACATACGCTTCAAACATCTTTAAATTCCTTGTTGTGTAAGGGACTTACGCCCCAACAATTATGATGGGTTCACCATCACCCCTCGGGACCCATAAAACCGGGCGGACCATGCCAGAAGAAGGGATTCAAGGCAACACCGCTGACCAATTGTTCAGCCGTCTCGGGATCGGCGACCCGGACTATACGGAAGATGGCTTTCTTGTCGATTTACGAGCGTTGAAGCGAAGCCAGACCGTCCCCACTAAAACAATAATTACAAGGGGAGCCATTACAAGATTGACGGCATTCCAACCGATGGACTGTTGAACCGCTCCCGACATGAAAGCACCGACCGAGATTGTTCCCCAAATAAAAAAATCATTTAAACCCTGAACCTTTGCCTTTTCAGCGGCGGTATATGTTTCTGTTAGCAAAGTCGTACCCCCGGTAAACAAGAAATTCCAGCCAACCCCCACGAGAACTAGACCAGACAAGAAGTTCAGGAAGGAAATTCCGGAGAGGTGAATCAGAATACTAGCGCCGCACAGCAATGCGCCGACGATTAGGATATTGTTTACGCCAAACCGCATAATCAGATGACCGGTAATGAATGCTGGGACGTACATCCCGAGGACATGTGCCTGAATAACGTATGACGAATGTGAAAAAGTAAAACCGCAATTCCCCATAGCAATGGGGGTCACCGTCATCAAGAATGACATAACCAAATAACCAAACGTAGCTGCACATACAGCGATTATGAACTTTGGCTGTCTGGCAATTTGGGAGAGATTTCGGCCACTAGACCTGCGCTGTTCCGCCAAGGGTCGCGGTATCCTGATAAAGCTTACAACAACGGCAACCGAAACATATACCGCAACCAAAGACAGATAGACGCCGGCGAACTGAGCCGGCAAGACATCTGCCGTATTACGGGCGAGGGTGGGACCGAGGAATGCCGCCACTACGCTGCCGGCCAAGACGTACGAAATTGCTTTGCTGCGGAACTCCTTCGTGGCCACATCGGAGGCAGCGAAGCGGAAATAATGACAAAAACCATTAAAGCAGCCCGTAAGCAGAGAGGCGACGCAAAATAGTAGAAAATTACCAGAAGCGATCGAATAGGCACCCAAAATTCCGCCTGAAGCGCCGATAACAGCACCGGTAATAAATCCAATTCTTCGCCCAACCCTTCCCATATAAATGGACGCAGGTATGGTGGTAAGCGCCATCGCAACAAATTGAAGTGCGAGGGGCAATGTTGCCATAGACTTATTCTCGACCAGCAAAATTCCGCCGACAATTGGTGCAGTTGAAAGGATCGCCGAAGTCGACGTCATGAAAAGAGCCTGACAGCAGGCGAGTAGAAAGACATTACGGCGTACAGATGAAGTAATCATGGGAAAGAACTTACGCTACCGGGCAATGTGTGCAATTCGAATCTTTCGGCATACACTCATGATAAATCGATTGAGCGTTCCCAGTCTTGCCCGTATCTCCGGCTTGAAAATTTTTCTTCCCACTTCTGCACGTTATCTCTGCGAACCTCGGCGCCGGGCAGCGGTCATAAATCTTCAGTTTCAAACATAAAGGGTATGGCTAATGACGGGTAAGATCTCTAAACCGTGTTTGATGAAAATCAGATCTAAGCCCATGGCGCAGTTCAATTAAATCTGTAAAAGCGAATGAATTAACTAGCCTTAGAAATGGCAATACCCATGGGTTTCCAGAGAAATTTCGCGCCCGCTGGGATCGAGTATCCTAACGATCGGCGGGCCACTAAAAACACTCCCAATTTTCGTCACTTTGACGCCGGCGAGCTCTGCAGCCTTACCAATACCCTCTGCGGCGTTGGGTGATGCTGTAAACACCAACTCGTAATCATCTCCGCCAGAAACTACTTCCCCAAAATTCAAATCGCCGCTTGCTAGACGTTTGCCCAGCTCAGAAGAAACCGGTACTTGGTTACCCATAATCGTAGCTGAAACTCTGGAGGCTTTGCATATGTGCCCGAGATCAGCGTGCAACCCGTCGGATACATCAGCTGCCGCCGTGACGAGACCGCTCAAACGAAGACCCAGAGAAATGCGCGGATCTGGCAGTTGAAAACGTCTAATGATTGCTGCTGGCCCAGTGTCACCGGCCAGAAGATGCTTAAGGCCAGCTGCAGCATCACCAATGGTGCCAGACACATACACGTCATCCCCTATTTTGGCCCCATTACGGGTGATCGCGCAGCCGGTTTTGACCTCCCCTACGAAGGTCGCCGTTAGCGTGAGGTCTTTCCGAGCCTGTGTTGTATCTCCCCCCAAAAGACAAAAGTCGAATTCGTCCTGATCTAATCTCAAGCCGTCCGCGAAACGGTTCAACCACTGTCCGTCAGCAAGATTGTTCAATGTCAAATTGAGAAAATATCCAATCGGAATAGCCCCCATCGATGCTAGGTCCGACAAATTTACCCGCAATAATCGGCGCGCAATCAAAGACGGAGACTCGGTCTCTAAAAAATGGACCCCCCCAATCATCGTGTCAGTCGTGATAACAGTATCAAAACCGCCCCGTTGCTTTAAAACGGCAGCGTCATCCGATAAACCAAGCGCTCGATGATCACCATCAGTTAATGGAGCAAAAACGGATGCGATCAGCTTAAATTCGCTCGGCCTGCTGCCCTCACCTGTCACAGCTCCTGTCCCCAAATTCTTTCGGACGGATCGACCTCGCAACTCGATCGAGCATTCCGTTTATCATACCCGGCTCTTGGCCGTCGTAAAATGCGTGCGCAACGTCAACATATTCGGTGATTATCACCCGACTAGGGGTATCCAACCGAGTTTCCAACTCATATATACCCGCCCTCAAAATAGCTCGAAGAATTATTTCTAATCGATTTAGTACCCATTTTTTGGATAGGGCAGCATTAGCCATTTTATCTATTTGGCCGCCGCTCTCAGTGACACCGAGAACGATCTCACTGAACAAAGCCTTATGTGGTGCAATGTCGTTCGCGGTATCGAAACTTTCACCCAGCCGAAAATGCAGAAATTCTTCCAGCACCAGATCTGGCGACGCCGAAGATTGTTCAATTTGGTAAAGGGCCTGTACAGCCGCGAGCCGTGCGGCGCTTTTTTTCGCACTACCCCGAGAATTCCCCTGCCCCCGCTCAACTGCTGCCATCATCTGGAATAAATGTTGAGTTTGCGTTTTATTTCAATCATAGAAAGACAGGCGCGAGCAGCGGCACCTCCACGGTCATGCTGATCCCTTCTTGAGCGTACTAGTGCCTGATCGCGATTTTCGGTCGTTAACACCCCATAACCAAGTGCAATCCCATATTTCAGCACTAGATCGTTTAACCCTCGAGCGCTTTCGCCGCACACGTAGTCATAATGAGAGGTCTCCCCCCGTATTACACAGCCAAGCGCGATATACCCGTCATATCGATTTTTGTCGGATCGCGAGGTGTCCGCCTCAATTGCCATCCTTATAGCGCCAGGAAGCTCAAAACTACCCGGTACTTCGAAACGATCGTAGGTGGCTCGTTTTTGACTAAGCTCAATCAGAACACTTTCAACCATATTATTATTGATTTCTTCGTAGTAGGGAGATTCGACGATCATGATATGTGGAAGATCGTTCACAGCTAGTTACTCCATTACGTTATCGATGGGGCGGCGATCAACCACAGACAGCCCAAAGCCGTCTAACCCTTTTATTGCTCTGGTACGATTAGTTAACAGAACCATTTCCCTTACGCCAAGATCTACGAGTATTTGCGCGCCAACTCCAAAATCTCGCAGCGCTGGTGGCGCTGTTTCTCGATCTTCCTCACTCGTAACCGATACTTCAGCGGAGGCAACTATCGGGTCAGACGGGACACGGTGCCGAGCACGAACTTGGTTAGATAGCTTCTCGGCCCAAGGTTCGCGAATTATCACGATGACGCCAGCCCCTTCCTCACCAATTTTGCGAATTGCTCCCTCTAGTTCGTTATCCCTTTGGTTCGTCGTATCATGAATCATGTCATCGAGTATATTGACGGCATGCATTCGTACCAAAACGGGTTTATCCAACCCGATCTCACCCTTAACCAGCGCGAGATGTTCGGCGCCAGACACCCGGTTTCGATAAACGATCAATTTGAAATCACCACCATATTTGCGGTTGATACGCGTTGTAATTGAGCGTTCAACGATCGAGTCGTTATTAAGTCGGTAGGCTATCAAGTCCGCAATCGTAGCTACCTTCAGGCCATGGAATTGGGCAAACTTTACCAAGTCCGGCAGACGCGCCATTGTGCCATCTTCGTTCATGATCTCACAAATCACACCTGATGGGTTGAGCCCCGCAAGGCGAGATAGGTCAACCGCCGCCTCGGTGTGGCCGGTCCGAACTAGTGTACCGCCATCTTGAGCACGGAGGGGAAAGACGTGTCCAGGAGTGACGATATCGTCCCGGTCCTTTGACGGATCGATGGCAACGGCAATTGTACGTGCACGGTCAGAAGCGGAAATGCCGGTCGTAACACCCTCGCGCGCCTCAATTGAGGTCGTAAATGCTGTTTCGAACTGAGATCTATTATCGCTCGACATTAAAGATAGACCCAACTGATCAATACGCTGACCGGTCATAGCGAGACAGATCAGGCCGCGACCATATTTGGCCATAAAATTAATTGATTCGGGCGTCGCCATCTGTGCTGAAACGATTAGATCGCCCTCATTTTCCCGATCCTCGTCGTCGACCACGACCACCATACGCCCATTTCTGATATCCTCGATGACGTCTTGTATAGGCGATAGAAAATCGTTTAACCGCTCTACTGAAGAGGAATCGGCCGCTTTTTCCTCGCCCACAACAGTAAGTCTGTTATCTACCACTATCTCAGTCCTTTCCAATAAGGCGAGCAACGTACCGCGCTATCGTATCAATTTCCATATTGACCCGATCTCCAATTACCCTCTCGCTAAAAGACGTAGCGGATTGTGTGTGACTAATAACGTTTACGCCAAACCGATTGCCCTGGACTTCGTTCACAGTCAAAGAAACCCCGTCGAGACACACTGAACCCTTAGGCGCAAGGTATTTGGCGAAGTCGGCGGGCGCCTCAAAAGTAAAACGAACACTATCTCCCTCAGGCAGCATATCGACCAACACGACTACCGCATCAACGTGGCCGGAGACGATATGGCCGCCAAGCTCATCACCGATTCGCATTGCTCGTTCCAGATTTACTTTCGTCCCGACAGCCCAGTCACCCAGAGATGTTTTATCGAGTGTTTCAGCAGAAGCTTCAACCGCAAACCAACCTTGACCTTTTTCAATTACCGTAAGGCAGGGGCCGGAGCACGCTATCGATGCACCAATATCCACATCATTGGTGTCGTAGACTGTCTGGATCTCTATCCTAGTATCGCCTCTCCGTTCAATTGAACGTACCATACCAACATCGGTTACAATACCTGTAAACATCCGTTTCCTCTAATGTTTGCGAATATAAGTCTCGACAAGATCGTCCCCAGCGGGACGAGCGGATACTTTGACGAAGTTCGCTGCCCCGTCAAGCGCACCGACCCCGAATGTGTCCGCAACCGGTATGCCATCTCCGCCGATCAGCTTCGGCGCTCGGAACCAAACTAGACGGTCTACCAAGTCAGACTTCAAGAGCGTTGATATCAGGCGTCCTCCGCCCTCTACCATCAACCGCGTTACCCCCTGTTCACTTATCAAATGGAGTGCCGAAGCGATATCAACATTACCTTCTGAATCTCCACCCGTTTCAACAATCGAAACCCCCGCTACTTTGAACTTGTCCCACTTCGCCTCCTCTTCGGTTCCGACAACAAGGAACGTTGTAGAAACGCGCTTCGCGGAAACAACTAATTCATGCGAGACAGGTATTGAAGACCGTCCACAGATCACAAACCGTGCGGGAGAAGCACTTTCAAGGCCGGGCAAGCGGCAAGTCAGAGAAGGATTGTCGGAAATCGCCGTAGCACCACCTATCATGATCGCATCGTGCCGCGCTCGCATCCCATGGCCAATTGCACGCGACAACTCCCCAGTAATCCAAGTGCTCGCGCCGGTTGATGTGGCGATACGCCCGTCAAGAGTGGTCGCGACCTTCACAGTAATATAAGGCCGCCCCTCAGAAACGCGCTGCAAAAAACCTGCAGTCACCTCTCGGGCCTCATTTTCGCAGACTCCCTCGAGCACCTGGATGCCCGCATTTTTGAGAAGAGCAATCCCTTCACCATTGACTCGCGGATCCGGGTCGCGGACTCCAACGATTACGCGAGATACTCGCGCACCGATCAAAGCCTCTGCACAGGGTGCCGTTTTGCCATGATGCGCACACGGTTCCAAAGTCACGTATACTTCCGCCCCCGAAGCCTTTTTACCAGCCTGAGACAGTGCCTCTGTCTCGGCATGAGGTCTCCCACCCGGTCGTGTCCAGCCGCGTCCCACGACGCGCCCACTGCGGACGATTACACAGCCGACCGATGGATTTGGCGCAACATTTCCATATCCACGTCTGGCAAGCGCGACAGCCATCCGCATGAAACGATTATCATTCAATTGCTTCCTCATTCGGCTCGTTTAGACCCTCGACGAAATCCTCAAAATCGCGAGCCTCTCGGAAATTCCGGTAAACCGAGGCGTAGCGGATATAAGCAACCTGATCCAGCTGAGACAGAGCATCCATCACCAACTCTCCGACTTGCTGAGACGTTACTTCCGTCTGTCCCGAGCTTTCGATGCGCCGGACAATCCCTGTAATAGCTCTCTCTATTCTCTCAGGTTCAACAGCACGCTTTCGGAGAGCGATACTCATCGACCGTGAGAGCTTGTCACGATCTAGAGATTCCCGACGGCCTCCTGCCTTTAACACCGTCAGTTCGCGCAATTGCACACGCTCAAATGTTGTAAACCTTGCTCCGCAAGCGCCACAGGATCGGCGGCGGCGAATTGCGGTGCTGTCTTCTGTCGGCCTAGAATCCTTGACCTGAGTGTCATCGGATCCGCAAAATGGACACTTCATCTACTCTCCCCCTTGTCGGGTGCTCACTGATCGGGATAAATCGGGAAGCACGCACACATTTTGCTGACTCTTTCCCGAACGCTTTTTTCGATCGCGGTATTGTCATTACCGTTAGAGGCCAATCCATCCAATATTTCCACAATCATCTCACCAACCTGTCTAAACTCTGTCTGCCCAAAACCGCGGGTAGTTGCTGCAGGTGTTCCAAGCCGAATTCCCGATGTGATGGTTGGCTTCTCTGGATCTAGTGGAATGCTATTTTTATTACAAGTAATACCGGCTGCCTCCAAGCTCTCCTCAACGACCTTACCTGTCAGACCTTTCGGCCGAAGGTCCACAAGTACCAGATGTGTATCCGTTCCACCCGAGACGATATCTAGCCCGCCCTCCAAAAGGACTTGGGAAAGCGTCTGAGCGTTCTTTACTACGGCATTCGAATATTCGCGAAACTCCGGCCGCAGTGACTCACCAAACGCGGTCGCCTTTGCCGCGATAACGTGCATCAGTGGCCCACCCTGGGTGCCGGGGAATATTGCGGAATTCACCTTCTTTGCGATCTCTTCATCATTTGTAAGGATCATACCGCCGCGAGGCCCCCTCAGCGTTTTATGCGTCGTGGTGGTAACCACGTGCGCGTGCGGAAATGGACTTGGGTGCGCCCCTCCGGCCACTAAACCAGAAAAATGCGCCATGTCGACCATTAAAATTGCATTTATCGAATCAGCAATCTCTCTGAATTTCGCAAATTCAATTTGGCGCGGATAGGCCGATCCTCCAGCTACAATGACCTTGGGACGATGTTCCACCGCAAGCCGCTCAACCTCATCAAAATCTATAAGTGCATTCTCCTCTCTGACGCCATACTGGACGGCTTTGAGCCATTTTCCGGAGAGATTGGGCGCAGCTCCGTGAGAAAGGTGTCCACCGGCAGCCAGAGACATGCCTAGAATTGTATCTCCCGGTTTAAGCAGCGCAAAATAAACGGCGCTATTTGCTTGCGCACCAGAGTGCGGCTGAACATTTGCAAACCCGCAGTCAAAAAGTTTCTTGGCACGCTCGATGGCAATCTGCTCTGCGAGATCGACACAATCACATCCACCGTAGTAGCGGCGCCCAGGATAACCTTCTGCATATTTATTTGTAAGCACCGAACCGGCTGCCTCCAACACAGCACGAGACACAATATTCTCCGATGCTATTAGTTCGACCTGGCTTTGTTGCCGTAACAGTTCTCCCGAAATCGCTCGGTTCAGATCTGGGTCTGATTCTCCAATAGAAGAGCTGAAAAACCCAGCGTGCGTGCTAATTGCCGCGACAGAGGTGGACATTTGGTCGTGATTCTCCTGATCAATTAATTTTTGTAAAAGATTAACCCAATTTCTTAACACGCCCGGTATGGCGGCCGCCTTCAAAATCAGTTTCTAGAAACAGTGCGACCAATCTCGCAGCGAGCACCTCCCCCGTTTTACGCCCACCAAGACAAAGAATATTTGCATCGTTATGCTGGCGCGAAAGAATGATCGTCTCCTCATCGTAACATAACGCGGCCCGTATCCCTTTATGTCGGTTTGCCGCGATAGAAACACCGATCCCCGTACCGCAAAAAAGTATACCTCTTTTAATCTGTCCAGAAGTAATCGCTTGGACAAGTTTTTCCGCAAAGTCGGGGTAGTCAACAGCGTCTTCGCTGTCAGTTCCGAGGTCGAGCACGCGATATCCCGCCGCTTCAATCCTATCTTTGATCACTTGTTTAAGCGCAAAGCCACCATGGTCGGCAGCGATCCCAATCGTTTCTTCAGACATCCGGCAATAAATTTGAATTCATATACAGTAAAAATACCATATCTCGCGGCGACAGACTAGCTTGACACTAGGTTTGGGACATTCGAGGCCATTGACTATATCTTAGTCGCAGGAAGAAAGTGTTTTTATATCTAAACATAAATCTTAAGTGGTTCGGAACAACTCTATCTGCTCAGATAATTTACGAAAACACCGAGTAATAGAAACTCCACACTTAATTTGTTGAGGTACAATAATCTTTCCTACCTAAACAGTTTTCACTGTATTCAGCCTATTTTCTATGTTTGACAGATAATAAAATACGTGTGATCACCATATCGATTTTTGGAGTGATGTTGGATGTCTCTTCACGGATGTTAGCTGACGATGATAAGCAGAGAAATACCAGTATCCTGCGCATGGCGGTCGAGATCGTCGCCGCGTACGCTGGAAATAACCCGCTACCCACAAATGAAGTGCCCGAATTAGTCAATGTTGTATACCGGTCACTTATATCCATCAGTGAGGATTCCAAAAATGGGCACCAAAATAAGCTGAAACCCGCCGTAGCGGTTCGCCGATCAATAACACCAGATCACCTAGTCTGCCTAGAAGACGGAAAAAAACTTAAGATGCTGAAACGTCACCTGCGTACTGTCTACGATTTATCCCCTGAAGAATACCGAGAGAAATGGGGGCTTGCCACAGACTATCCGATGGTTGCGCCAAACTATGCAAAACAAAGATCCAATTTTGCTAAGCAAATCGGATTGGGAAGAAAAAAGGGGGACGGAAGTCAGAAGTCGTAAAAAAACTGAGTAGCTGCACAAACCAATTGTAATAAAGCCAAGTATTAAATTTTATCTATAAAAGTCCGACTATATAATTCTATCTTATATAGCGCGTGTATCGATAACCGGCAGTTGGCCGTCGGGATCCCGCCCGCATACATTGTCGCACGCCCCGATGCCGGCCTGCCCACCACCACGGACGGTCGCCGATCCAATTAATATTGTCGGCGATTACCATGTCATCTTAAATAAGATAAAACCGGATAAATCTCGCAAGTGGCTTAGTGCCTTGTTATTTCGAACTAAGACGGATAGAAGCTCTTTAATTCTCGGTTCTCGGGATTAAAATCATGCCGCCTTCAAATATTTCTAATAACGCCTTCACGGTTTCACGGGATATTAGGTTCTCGGACTCAGACCCTGCAGGTATCGTTTTTTATGCCGAATTTTTCCGTATGTTCAACGACCTTTTCGAGGACTGGCTTACGAAATGCTTAGGAATCGATTTCGCTGAGCAATTCACTAGTAAGCAAAGAATGTTTCCATTAGTTCACGTGGATGTCGACTTTAAAGAGCCTCGCCGCATGGGACAAAAGATAGATCTAAGTTTTTTACTAACTAGACTTGGTCGCTCATCAATTTGCTATGACATTATTGGCCATGATGGAGACCTCGAAATCCTCCGTGGAAGCTTTGTTACTTGCGTCGCATCAAAAAAATCAATGAGTACGATCGAATTGCCAGCCGACTTCAGGAAACTAATGAACGAGTATATGGCTCGGTGTGGGGTCTTCGCCCAAAAGGCAGACTAACGATATTTACCACTTCTGGATTAAGGGTTAGGCGCCAATATTAGACTGAAAGATTTTGACTGATAATCGGTCTAGGTCAGTCTGAAAATTTAACTTAGCTATTAATTAATGGCTGTCTTTTTGCGGTTTTCCAAACGATCCGCATAGCACAGTTTTTTAATTTCAAGATTTGATTGTTGACACCATCTAACACGCCAAAATCCAAGGTTAGTCAACCATCGTATTACACCTATAAATTTTTTATGTTTATCAAAAAGCTGTTCGAGCAGTATCAAAAGAGGAGCTGTAGGATCGTAATCCCCTCACTTGTTTTGATATCGGTAGAAAGAGGTGCTGTATGGCCGCTGGAAAGGGGAATTTCCCTGATAAAAATGATCGAAAATACATTTCGGCCGCTATGGAGGCGCCGATGCTTGAACGAGATTATGAGGCAAACCTTGGACGCCAATGGCGGACGCTAGGTGATACCGCTTCACTCCACCAGCTAGTCGAATCACACATACGTTTAGTAGTTCGCGTCGCGGTAAAATATAAGGGCTATGGGCTTCCCATCAGTGATCTAATCCAGGAGGGTAACACTGGCCTCCTTGAAGCGGCTAATAGATTTGATCCTGAACGAAATGTTCGCTTCTCGACCTACGCGACTTGGTGGATCATGGCAGCAATGCAGGAATATATCGTGCGTAATTCATCAATCGTTCGTATAGGCACTACGCCCGCTCAGAAAAGTTTATTTTTCAACCTTCGAAAACTTCGAGCTAAAATCGCTGACAATTCTCGCACCCGTATGACTGATGATGAGCGACAAATGATTGCGTCTAATTTACGCGTGCCCCTCGCGGCTGTTGAGCGTATGGAAACGCATTTTTCTAGGCCAGATCAATCGCTCAATGCTACTGTTGGAGAAAATGAAAACTCGGAAACTTACGTAAATCTTCTTCCGGACGACTCTCCATCACCGGAAGAGACTGTCGGAGATCTTATTGATAGCGAAACACGATCTCAATGGATCTCGGAGGCGATGAAGCATCTGACCTCCCGAGAGCAAGAGGTAATTACCCGCAGATTTCTAGAAGAGAACAAGACTACGTTAGCCGAAATAGGCGAAAGTTTTGGCGTTACTAAGGAACGTATTCGCCAAATCGAGGGGAAAGCTCTATCCAAGTTAAAATTGGCTTTAGTTGAACGAGGGATACAGGGTGGGCTCCTGAATTAGGGGACCTTTTGATCTTTACACTCACCGGTCGCCGTCAACACAGTGCACACTGTCTTTTATTGCAGTGTTCTTGTCGATGTTTTAGGTCAGAACTCCAACCCGTTCCGGTTCAAGGGAGGTTGTGTTGGGGGCATTTTAACCGCCATAAACGTTCCGTGTTGATTTGTAGGTTTTTTTTGACCCCCTTTTAAATACTCCCTTCCAGTCACCAACGAAAATAAATGATTTCTGACGGAGTTGTATGTGTTTACAACACGTTCCTGAACTTACTTCTCGAAAAGTCGAAGGAGGCGATTTCTTCGGCTAGCAATGTTATTGTGCCAATATTTTTTTTGCTTGCTGTATAAAAAACAGCAGAATGGGAGGACCATAATGACGATAGACACCAAACACCCTGAAACTATAGCGCTACACGCTGGATGGCGCAGGGATGAAGCAACCACTTCAGTTGCGGTGCCAATCTACCAAACCACCTCCTATCAATTTAATAGCACCGAACACGCAGCAAACTTATTTAGTCTATCTGAGTTGGGAAATATCTACACCCGCATCATGAATCCGACGAACGATGTTCTAGAGCAACGCATCGCCGCGCTTGAAGGCGGTGTTGCCGCGCTTGCTGTTTCCTCTGGGCAGGCAGCGTCAGCCTTCGCGGTACAAAATATTACGCGTGCAGGTGACAACTTTGTCGCATCGACGGATCTTTATGGCGGCACTTGGAACCTCTTTGCCAATACGATGAGGGATATGGGTATTGAATGCCGTTTTGTTGATCCCACCGATCCAGAAGCATTCGCTAGGGCAACCGACGACAGGACCCGGTGCTACTACGCTGAAACACTCCCAAATCCAAAACTAAAGGTATTTCCTATCAAAGAAGTGGCGGATATTGGTAGGGAAATAGGTGTACCCTTAATTGTTGATAATACTGCGGCACCGGTGCTGTGCCGGCCGCTCGAACATGGGGCGGCGATCGTTATGCATTCTACCACCAAGTACATTGGTGGGCATGGCACATCCATCGGGGGTATAATCGTTGATGGAGGTAATTTTGACTGGGAGGCGTATAAGAACCGCTTCCCTATGCTTAACGAACCGGACCCCAGTTATCACGGAACTGTCTGGACAGAAGCCGTCAAGCCAATGGGACCTATCGCCTATATTATCAAAGCGCGAGTAACGTTGCTGCGTGATCTGGGATCAGCCATGAGCCCTTTCAACGGCTTCCAATTTATTCAGGGCCTAGAAACGCTGCCACTTCGGATGCGTGCTCACAGCGACAACGCCGCCGCCGTCGCTAAATACCTGTCCGAACATGATAAGGTCAGCGAGGTAATACATCCTAGCGTTATGGAAGGCGAAGCTCGAGAACGGGCAGATGCTGTTATGTCGGGTGGTTATGGTGGCCTGGTTGGTTTTGAATTGGCCGGCGGCGGGAGGGAAGCTGGCCAAAAATTTATAGATAACCTAGAGATGTTCTACCACGTTGCGAATATCGGCGACTCTCGCAGCCTAGCAATTCATCCCGCAACAACCACGCATTCTCAGTTGTCGCCCGAGGAACAGGAGCAGACTGGCGTCAACGACTCTTACGTTCGCCTTTCGATAGGTATTGAACATATAGATGACATAATCGCTGATCTCGACCAAGCGTTGGAAGCGGCGTAAGGACGGGGGAGATGGTAGTAAGCGTTTTCGGTGGAGGCCACTTTCCAAGTACGCGGATGCGGCGAAATCGCCGCGATAATTGGAATCGTCGTCTGGTCGCGGAGTGTTCTTTAGCATCTAGTGACTTCATACTTCCGGTGTTTGTCCATGAATCAGAGGAAGCCGAGGCAGATATCCCATCTTTGCCCGGAATTAAGCGACATTCAATTTCCGCACTAATCGATCGTGCAGGAGAAGCTAAAGATCTCGGTATACCAGTTATCGCAGTCTTTCCCGCGACCCATCCCGACCTAAAGAACGCGGAGGGGACAGAGTCCCTTAATCCAGACAATCTCGTCTGCCGCTCGGTAAGGGAGATCAAGATGGCACATCCCGACCTCGGTATTATGTGCGATGTGGCTCTGGATCCTTATACGGATCACGGTCACGACGGCCTCCTGAGAGACGGCTATGTTGCAAACGACGAGACTCTGGATGTACTTACTCGCCAAGCGGTTGTTCAAGCCGATGCGGGGTGCGACGTTATCGCGCCGTCTGACATGATGGATGGCCGTGTCGGTAAGATCCGGGCGGCTCTAGATAATGCGGGGCATGACGGAGTTCGTATTCTATCCTATAGCGCGAAATATGCATCGGCGCTTTACAGCCCCTTCCGGGATGCGGTTGGGTCAGCCCCAAACCTCGAAGGCGGCGACAAGAAAACTTATCAGATGGACCCAGCTAATTCCGATGAAGCATTACGCGAGGTTGCCATGGATATATCCGAAGGCGCCGACATGGTGATGATAAAGCCGGGTTTATTTTATCTTGATATAGTGCGGAGAGTTAAAGAAGAGTTTGGTATGCCAACGTACGCGTATCAGGTATCCGGTGAGTTTGCTATGATGCGTAGTGCCGCGCTTAATGGTTGGCTTGACTGGGATCAAGTTATCCTCGAGAGCCTTTTGGCTTTTAAGCGTGCCGGCGCCGACGGCGTAATTACATACGCAGCCATTGAAGTTGCGAAACGTCTAAAATCCGGTGGATAGGAATGGCATTCGACGCCAAGTCGGAAATCAATTCGTGTCGCGATTGAAAAATGTTAATCATTCAAGTTGGAGCCTTCAGGAAAATTCCGCTTGGCCAAGGGATAAAAACATTGGTTAGAGAAAAGTTCTTCCATGTAAATTACAGGCGCCAGTATCCGGGTATCGCTGTCCGGAGGAAAAAAATAAAATATTATAGATACGAAAATGGTGCTGTTATTCTTGTCACCTGCTTTTCTCTGCCTTGACTATTGAAATCACCGCATATGCAAATCCTGCTACGAAATGTTCGCGTAGCCCCCCTTAAAGTATAGAAGTGGTTTAGAATCATTCTCGTCATATGTGATTTTAGTTACTTGACCAACAAGAATCACATGGTCGCCACCCTCATATATTGCGTGATTGTCACATTCGATTACAGCGATGGAATTCTCGAATAATGGACATCCGTTATTGCCATAACCATGTTCGATATCGTTCCATTTATCATCGTTTGATCGGGCGAAGTTATTCGACAACTCCATCTGATCTTCGGAAAGCACATTGACGTTAAAGTGCTGACAACTCTCGAAAGCTTGGAAGCTGTTAATCTTGGCGTCGACACAAAACAGGATAAGAGGAGGGTCGAGCGAGAGTGACGAAAAGGAATTAGCCGTAATTCCAATCCGCTCCCCTGCCTTATCGATTGTGGTGACAATGGTGATGCCGGTTGCAAAACATCCTACCGCGTTCCGGTATTCTCTCTGATCTATAGTCATGAAACTTCCTGTGATATGCTTACATTGCCGCGTGGAGAGGCGACCAGACAATCTTAGTCGATTGAAACGCAGCGGGGAATGTCCTCTAGTCGGTCACTGAACCGGAGGCTCAGAATCCTGCAAGCTCTGCCGCTTTTAGATGGTCAGCAAGAATGCCTGGTAACTTTGAGGGAGACTCGCGTCCAAAACCACAAAAAGCCCCCAAACCGAACTCGGGAAGATATGTGCGGGCTACCTCTAGTCTCTCAACAAAACGGCTCATATTATGGATCATACCCAAATAGACTTTCGTTCCCTCCATCCTTAATCCCTGAAGTGGAGCAAAAAACTTGTCTTCCGACGTATCGAGGATTGGCAGATGGATCCAATCCACGTGGCGTCCAGCGTTCTGGATTATTGCGTTGGCCATTAATACCGCGCCGCTCAGATCATCCGGTGCAAACCGGGGCCACCCCCCCAATGTCCCGAAGCAAAAATGGAATCCCAGCCCAACATCGGCTGGGATTGACGGACATAGGCGCCGAAATTGAGCAACGTTGCGCTCGATTACTATGTCTGGATCGAATCCATCTATTCCTCCATAGGCCTCCTGTAGTTCCGTCGCGCAGTCCCACTGGATAATGAGATCTTTGCCAGGGATTTTTTCGAGGATGACCTCAACTTCACCCAAAACAGCATCTTCGTAACCAGGTCGGATTTTTTCGAGGTCACCGGGTCTAGGAAATACCCGCGGCGTAATTACACTATTTACCGACGGGATGGAGACCTGAAAACGAATATCGGGATGAAGTACGCTCTTATCCCTTAATGTCTTAAATACAAAATACGAATTTATCGCATCCCGGGCATATCCAAGCCGCCATCCCCGATCCCCGAAACGCACCTGATCTATTCCGTCTTTTACCTGGAACAACCAGCTATCCCCCGCATTACGTGGATTCTGACGTTCGACACCATGTTCGTGAGCGGGATGTCGAAGCACTTCAAAATCGGGGTGCGCCGCCATGACTTGGAAATGAACTTTACTGATCCAGTGCCTACGCAACCCAATTTCACCATCCGGAACAGCCGAAAGGTATTCACCCAAATCAGCCCCGAATGTCTTAAAGACATCTTCCGCTGTATCAAGAGGAATGCTGCCTACAAGCATTAAATCTTTTATCATACTCCCCTCTTAGATACGGGCCCGGTCCATAGTAGCCGGATGAAACAATTCTTCGGGTTCCATCTCGCGTGCCGCAATCCCCTGCGCTAAAGACCAGCGACACATTAATTTCAGTTCCTCAAGATTCTCCTTAAAGCCATAAGGCCACAAATCATCTCCCATAAGTTTCTGGGTCTCCCGTAATTCAGCGGCTACCCAGGGAATCGAAACCGTTAAAGCGGTAACATCTGACATTTTTTCTAAGCACCGATCCTTTGCCTCGGTAAACGCATTCAGAATGCTAGTCGCAATCCAGGGTTCACGCTCCGCCAATTCCTTTCTTATCGCGAGAACATGCATTATCGGAAACAGCCCGGTCTTCGAGTACCATGCCTTTTCAGCTGCTCGGAAATCGGAAAACAAACGCACAACGTTGGGATTGTCTCGCCCAAAGCAAGATGGTTCCCTAGCTGAGATTAACGCCGTTATTTCTCCTGTCTCCAACATGTTAGACAATGTTTGGTCACCCAAAATTGGTGTCACCTTTATTGATTCCGGCAGGTTCGGCTGAAATTTCGGCTTCCGGCCGCCCTCTTCCAAACCACCCGTCCGCCAATGGATATCGGCCGGTGATACACCATAATTATTCTGTAGTATGCCCCGGATCCACAGTGCCGCGGTCATCGCGTATACCGGCACCCCGACCTCGCGACCCTCTAAATCTTCAGGCTTTTCGATTCCCGCATCGGCACGAATGTATATACTGGAATGCCTGAATTGACGGGACGGAAAAACTGGCACCGCGATGTAATCATCCCAACCGGCCGACCTCGCTAATATATAACTGGATCCTGACAGTTCCGTTACATCGAATTCGAGATTATTCCAGGCCCGATAAAAAGCTTGCTCCGGATTCATAGTTAGATAGTTGACATCGCAACCATCTACCCTGATCTCGCCGTTCACCAACGCGCTTACGCGATCATAGTCACCAGTGCAGATCGTAATTGGCACCCGGGGCATCCCATTTATTCCTTCGGCTTCGCGGCGGCCGTAAAGTAGGTGCCCCGTCCGCTCGCTATGAGTTTGCCATTATCGTCATAGACATAGGCTTCTGCGACCGAATTGGTACCACCGAGGCGAACAATACGACCAATACATTTCAGATCACCAGGTGTCGCTGCTCGGTGATAGTCGATCCTCAGATCAACCGTCGGAACAGGCATACCCACCTTGGCTGCAATCATAAAATCGGCAACAGCATCTATAGCCGCGCCCAATATCCCTCCATGGGTGACCTTCGCTTTGGGATTAGACATCATTTCCTCGCGCCATTTTATGGAAACAACTAGCTCTTCTTCCGTCAATTCGTCGATTTCTAAACCCATCCAGTTATTGAAAGCATTTGCACTCATTCGCTCCTGTAGCGCCTCAACGGTAACAGTATTTTCCGGCATTGGTTCCTCTTGGTCTGTCGATCACAAAAAA
>CETH01029538.1_pt1 | contig 21590 bp, 19 predicted proteins | sample 361461 | NCBI WGS metagenome assembly CETH01 (sample SAMEA2622695, study PRJEB7988) | marine metagenome | isolation source: saline water (ENVO:00002010), including
TCGTTTTTTATAGGCCATTTTTACTATCAAGTCTAAGGTTTTATTTGGGATTTCTTGCTGAAGTAATAATACACCAGCATCATCAGAAATTTTTTCAAAATCGTTTATTTGAGAGTTATCTATCTTATAATTAGCGCCATAAACTGCATTTACTGAATTTTCTCCATTTGGCATTATAAAAATTGAAGCAATTCCAGTTGATATATTCTTTGTAATTTTTACAAATGAAGTATCAATATTTTCACTCTCTAAATTTTTTAAGATTTCTTTACCAAAAATATCTTCACCAACTCTACCTATAAATTTTACTTTATACTCTTTACTAGCAAGCCTAGCAGCTGCTACGGCCTGATTACCTCCTTTACCCCCTGGAGAAGTATAAAACTTGTCACAAACTATTGTTTCACTTAGATTAGGAAATTTAGTTGTATTTACAACTAAATCCATATTTAATGAACCAAACACTATTATGTCTTTTTTCTTAACCATAAATTAAATTTCCTAAATCATATAAAACTAAAAGTTTAGATTATTTTCATAAAGATTTTCTAAAAAAGAAGCTAATCCTTCCTCTTCAGGAGGCGGTATCAGAATATCAGATGACTTAACAACATCCTTATGACCATTTTCTATTCCCACTCCCAAACCAGCCCAAATAATCATACTTTGATCCCCTTTTCCATCGCCTACAGCTATAACATTAGATTTATCGATTTTATAACTCTTTAATAATTCTTGTAAAGCCTTATCTTTTCCAGCATTTAAATGTTCTATTTCACAAAGCATTGGCAATGAATGAGTAACTAACGCATCATCCTTTAATCTTAAATTCAAATCATAAACAAGATTTGCAACAGTTTCAGGTTCAGAAACACCAATAATTGCTAAAGGGCTTGTATCTTTGTACGAATTTAAATCTTTTGATTCTAATAACTTAATTTCATTTCTTTTAGCGTAATTCTTAGACCATCCAGATAAATTATTTGAACATATCATATCATCAAAAAAAAGCATGGTTTCAATCTTTTTTTGAATAAAATAATCAAGTGCTTTAACTACAATTCTGTTATCTAACTTTAAATACCTAAGTAATTTTTCTTGACTTAGGTCATAGGTCATAGCGCCCTGGAAACATATTAATGGCCCATTACAACCAGCCAAAGTTGAAATTTTTTTTGCAGAACTAAATGGTCTTCCTGTAGCTATAGAAACGGTGGCGCCTATTTGTTGGATTTTTTTAATGGCATTTTTTAGTCTTTGTGAGAGTTTTTTGTTATCACCTACCATTGTTCCATCAATATCTAAAGCAATTAGAGAATATTTATTTTTTTTCATATAAATATTTTATTATCTTTTTACAGATTTATCTGTAGATAAAAACATCCGATAATTAAGAATTACAAGTAAACAAAGTAAAAGGCCTAAAATAGAAAAAATAACTAACGCCATATTTGCATTAAATATTGAGGCTGTAAAGCCTAAAAGAATAGCCCCTAAAGGTGCGGTGCCGATTGATGCAGCTAATACCCCTAATACTCTTCCTCTGTGAGCCTTATCCGAGTTCGAAATAATGATTAGCTTCTGTGTTATCCCAAAACTTGCCATAGACATCCCAGCTAATAACATGAAAATTATTGCTAATAAAAATTTATCATTTATACCTAATAAAAATATCATTATTAAAAATATGATACAACCAAAGAAATAAAATCTATTGGATAATTGAATATTTAATTTTAAAGATAATATAGTTGAAGCAATCGTAGCACCTATACCTTCAAAAGATATTAAAACACCTACTAAAAAAGGAGTGATTAATAAACTTTCAGCTCCAATAACTGGAACCATATTTCTATAAGAAAATGCAAAAATATTCATTATTACTGTGATAATCAATGTAGGAAAAATTATATTACTTGATCTTATGTATTTTATGCCTTCTAAAATATTAGAAAAATAACTTCTAAAATTATCATTTGTATTTACATTACTATTATTAGATTCTTTTAATTTATACCCAATTAGAGATCCAACTAACATAAATATTACACCTGATATATATACAGCTTCTATGCCTATATATGACATATATATTCCAGCTATAAAAGGCCCTATAATCCTACATATATTACTCGTAGTGAGATCTAAGCCAACTGCTTTTGATAAAAATGACTCATCTATATCATCTGATATCAAACCCATTCTTACAGGAAAATCTTCTGCCCATATTATTCCCGAGAAAAAAGTTCCAAGTAGTATATGCCATAGTTCAAGAAACTCAAATATTGCTAATAAAAATAATAATGAGTTAATTATTGAAAGAATAAAATAAGAGATAAAAATAATTTTTTTTCTTTGATATTTTTCTGAAAAAAGTCCCAATAATGAACCAAATAAAAATAAAGGCAAAATGTGTGCAAACCCTACCATAGCTACCCAGAATGGTGATTCTGTTAGCTGAAATACAAATATTCCTAGGGCAGTTAGTTCCATCCAGCGCATTATTGCTTGAACAAACCCAATTCCCCACAATTTTCTATAAACTTTATTTTGCAATAAATAAATTAATGAGTTAGATGAATTTTTCATTTTTTAGTGTTTTAATTAGACTAGACCTAACTAAGAATTCATCTTCCTGCCTGTTTTTTTTCTACCATATTCTGCATACTCTTTTGTAGGAGAACCAGTCATTTTACAGTTTAATACATCTAATATGTAGTCTAACCTCTGTTCATCATTTAGACTTTCATCAAGCCAACTAGAATAAAAATTAATACCATTTTTTTCTAGAGCATTTTGAATTTTATTTCTAGCATCATTCATAATTTCTGGATATGGTGGGTCATGAGCATCTGGTTGACCAAAAGACATACCCATATCTCCGGGACCCCACTCTGCAAACGCAATACCAGGAACTTGTGCAATATCATCAACATTATTTAAGCAATGTCTGTCTTCTATTTTTAGACCTAAAATCAGCTCTCCATCAGGATTTAATGGCCATGGATCACACCTGTGAGCATATTCTGCAGTTGAAAGCCCCCAAATATCATTTGCAGGTTTTTGCCCCCCTGCCCCTCTTAATCCTTCTCCAATTATATTTCTTGATAAGTTTTGAAAGGGATATCTTGTAACCTGAACAAATGCTTTTACCGCTTCAGCAGTTCTTGCATGTGTATTAAGGATTCCATGCACCCCTGCAGAAAGAACATGTCTAGCCTGCCAAGCATTATATCTAACCTCTTCAGGTGATATGGCATTAGAAGGTAATGTTGTTACTACTGTAGGAGTAAGATGCCCACTAGGAGTAGGACCGCCGTCCTTCAATCCTTTCATGTAATTTGTTAACCCAACAATATCAAAAGGGTGATGCTCAAAATCTATTAAGAGGAGATCAGCCCAAGTCTGAGAATCCTTCACTCCAGCATCATAAGATAAATCTGTAGGATGAGTTAGGTAAATTGGCTGTTTATCCTCCCATAGTTCTATTACTTTATTAATTCTTTTTGCCATAATGTCTTTTCCTTTCAATTATTTAATTTAATCTCCATTTTATAGATAATTCATTTGTAATATCCTTAAACCAGTCTATTACTTCTGGATGGTACGGAATACCATTTTTACGCCTTTCAATTTCTTCCTCATGTTCTGGTAGCCCAGCATAAAATACTCTAGAAGCACCCGAAATTGGTGGAGTTGATTTAATCTCATTCATATATTCATCCATATCTGATTTAAATTTATTTATATCTGCAAATGCTTCAATATTGTATGCAATAAAGTGATGAGAAACTGAACCTTCTCTATTAGGACCCGCACCAGTAGAACCTAATAATCCACACATAATTTCAACCCATATACCTAAACTAGCACCTTTATGAGAACCATTTTCTCTAGAACCACCTGTAGGAAGCATAAAATATCCATCTGGTACTTCTTTTTCCTCAAGAATTGGATTTCCTGAAGAATCAGTTACCCATCCTGGCGCAACAGGTACATTTAATCTTTGAGCTAATGCTATTTTATTTCCAGCAACAGAACTCATAGAAGCATCAAAAATAAATGGAGCCTCAGTGTTTGTCGGAACGGCAATAGCTATTGGATTCAATCCAAACATAGGCTTGGAACCATCAACTGGAACTACCTGCATACCCCCTGTTGTCATAGATAGGCCTATCATATCATGTTCTAATGCCATTGCAGCATGAAATGCGGCAGCTCCAAAGTGTTTTCCATTACGAGCTGTGATAGTTCCTATTCCATATTTTTTAGCCCTTTCTATAGCCATATTCATAGCCATAGGACCAACAACTAATCCATGGCCATCATCGCAATCAAGTAATGCAGCAGCAGGCATATCTCTTATAATTTTCGGCTTAGGCGTAGGGTTAATGTTTCCTTCATTAAAAGCCTCAACATATCTTCTCAACATATTTGAAACACCATGCGATTCAATTCCTCTTACATCAGCATATACCAAAACTTCTGAAGCTATATTTGCATCATCATGCGGCATACCCATTTTCACAAAAATATCGAGAACTGTTGCATGCATATCTTTAGGCTTAATTTTTATTGCTATGTTATCTGGAACATGAAATCTCTCTAACATTCTCTCTCCTTTTATGTAAACTGATCTTTATATTTTCTTATATTCTTTTATTTTTTTACTAACTAATGATGTTCCTAGTAATAATGGATCGCTTATATTCATCATTTGATATCCCTCAGAAATCCATCTTTCACAATCCTCTAAATTAGTAAAAGTTGTTGCTAAATGTTTATTAGTCTTTTTTATTTTTTTAGCAACATCTATCATTATATTTTCTACTTTAGAATTGTGAATATCTCCGGGTATTCCTAATGAAGCAGAAAGGTCTGTTGGACCTACTAATAAAACCTCATAACCAGGTATATTCAGTATTTCATCAATATTTTCATAAGCTTCTACACTTTCCATTTGAAGAATAAGCACGGTTTCATCATTAGCCTGCTTTAATACTTCATCCAAGGTAATTTCTAAATAACTAGCAAAATAAGGCGAAATACCTCTCTCGCCAATTGGAGGATATTTTGAATATTTTACTGCTAACAAAGCTTCATCTGGTGTGTCAATCTGAGGTACCATTACTCCAACTGCACCAATATCATATGCCTTTTTTATATCTCCTGGGTTATTGTATGGAACTCGTATTATTGGTGCACAACCATTTTGCCTACCTTGAACACAAATAGTACCTATTGATTCTGTTCCATAAGGTGCGTGTTCTTGATCTATCCAAACCCAATCACACCCTGTTTGATAAATTCTTTGCGCAACGAATGATTCTCTAGTAAACATTCCTGTACCAATAACAGGATTACCAGAAGATAATTTTTTTCTAATCTCACTTGGATACATTTCAACCTACTTATGTTAGATAATTATTTGAAAAATGTTACATCTACATAAAGATTAATGAAATAAAAAAAGTAATTAATATGGTTAATTTTCTATTATTTATAATAAACAAAAGCTATGCCTTCATTCCAAAAAAGAATCTGAGAAACCTAATTCTTTTTATTATCTCAAAAATCATGTAACAAATTACTAATGTAAAAAATATTCCTAAAAGTAATTGAATAGTTGCTGGCATGGATATTTTTACAATTCTTGAAATAACAAACTGTTGTACAGGAAGATGAATAATATATACAGGATATACAGAAATTGTAAAGTAAGTAAGAAATCTTGATTTCTTATTTATAAATCTTGAAGTAAATCCTATTGTAGCTAATATCCAATTTGATGCTTCACATGCAGTCAGGATATTAACAAAAATCCTTGGTATAAGTAAGTCACCTTCACTAAACGTAGGAAATATAATAACCATTCTGACAATAAAAAGTATTATAGCCAAACATAAGCATAATGAACTTATACTTCTAACTGAAGTCCAAAATAATTCCCCAATACTTACAAAGAGCATACCCATATAAAAACAAACTAAACCAAGAAAAAATCCATGAGGATTATCAAAAATAAAAAACCAAACGTGATTTGCAAATGATTCGGTATTAGTTATTCCGCTTATTAGCATCAATGGTAAGGAAAAAATTAATAATAAACCAAACTTTTTTTTCAGGATATTTTCAGTTGATTTTTTGAAAGGTAAATTATTATTTTTTAATAATTTAAAAATTTGAAATATACCAAATAAAAAAATATATACTTGTATAGCCCATAAAAACCATAAATGACCTGGATTTAAGAGTTCCCCCGATATTATCCTTGATAAATTTTCGGATAAAGTGAAAGTATTTTTTCTATAAAAACTTTCAAAAATAATCCCCGAAATAGGCACAATAAACCAAGAGCCGAAAAGTAACGGCATAGATATCCTTAAAACCCTATCAGTAAAAAATCTATTTAAAGATCTTCTTTTTAATGAAAATGCAGCACCCATACCAGCAACTATAAAAATTATCGGAATTCTCCAAATATTTAAAGCTTGAGATGCTAATAAAAAGTAATATGAAGAATCATTTTCAGGCACATCTAATGATATAAAACCTATTTCGATAATCTCGGGAGATAATACAATAATGATATGGTAAATTATCAAAAATATTACAGCTATTGATCTAATTGCATCTACTTCATATTTTCTCATATAATAGCCCTTTATTATTCTCTACTTATTCATATATATTATTAGTATGAATTTAGAAGAACTAATAATAGCATTTTTTCGTATTTTAGCATCCACAATAGTATTTAAATTTAATTTTATGGGTGGATTACTAGTCATATTAATAGATTTCTCCGATCTCATAATCATGAATTCATTAGACCTTGGTGGAGTACGTAATTATCAATCATTAGATAAAATTTTAGACTTATTTTATATGAGTTATTTCTTAATAATCTCTCTCAAATGGAACAATACAATTAAGAAAATTAGTTTCACTCTATTTTTTATGAGAATAATTGGATTAATTTTTTTTGAATTATCAGGTACAAGGTTATTGCTTATGATTTTTCCAAATATCTTCGAATTTTGGTTCATAGGAATTACTTTTTTAAAGTTTAGAAAAATCAATATTTCAAAATCAAAAATTATTTGGATTTTATTAATCTCAACAATCTTAAAAATTATTCAAGAATTTACTCTTCATTACTGGAAAATTTTTGATAATTACACGCTACTAGAATTTCTAAAAAAAATAACTAACTTTTACTAATTTGATTATAGAATAATAAGGCTTTTTCTCTGGAGCTCTTAAGGTCAATTATAGGTTCAATATATTCATTATTTTCTTTTTCCCAAGGCGAATGTATAAATTTTGCTTCAGTTTTTGAAAGTTCAGGAACATATTTTCTAATATATTCTCCATTTGGATCAAATTTTTTTGATTGAAGAACTGGATTAAAAATTCTAAAATATGGAGCAGCATCTGCACCAGATCCTGCAACCCATTGCCAACTTGCACTATTACTTGCTAAATCAGCATCTACTAAACACTCCCAAAACCAATCACGACCATAATGCCAGTGTATTTGTAAATTTTTCACTAAAAATGATGCAACTATCATCCTCACTCTATTATGTATATAACCTGTTTCCCATAACTGCCTCATGCCTGCATCGATTATAGGAAAACCTGTCAGACCTTTTTTCCAAAGATCGTATAGTTTTTCATCATATTTCCAAGGAAATTTATCAAATTTTTTTTGAAAATTATCCTCAGGCAAATTCCTAAAATGATAAAGCAAATAGTATGAAAATTCTCTCCATCCTACTTCACTTAGAAAATGATCGCTATCTTTATCTTCAGGATATTTTTTTATCTCATGCCATATTTGATTAACTGAAATTTCTCCAAAATGAATATGTGGAGATAGCATAGAGTTATTTTGGCCTGCTGGGAAGTCTCTCATTTTTTTGTACCCAGAAAGACCATTTTTGATGAATTTTTCTAGCTTATTTGTTGCACTTACTTCTCCTATATCCCAATGTTTGATTAATTCGCCATTCCATTTCTTACCATCAGAAAGACCTAAAGTATTAATTGAATTTCTTTGATCAGGAGTAAATATATCTAAGTGTTCTGTAATCTTTACCGGTTTTCTAGGTTCACTAGAAAATAATAAACAACCTTTTCTATAAAAAGGTGTGAATACTTTATAAGGAGTACCATCGCCCTTCAAAATTGATTCCGGCTCCCATAATAATGAGGCATTAAATTTATCTACAGCGACATTTATTTTTCCTAATGCACTCTCAATTTTTGAATCTATTTCTATAGATTTAGGTTCAAAAGATTTATTCCAAACTACATTCTCAATGTTGTATTTTTCACATAAAGATAAAATAATATCGAGTGGGTTACCAATAAAAAAGTTTAAATTATTATTTAAACTTTTATCTAACGATAATAATGAATTATGCAACCATAATTTACTAGCTGAGCCAATTTTTGACTTTTCATCATGAATGTATATTGGAAACACTAAACCCTTTTTTGATGAAAAATTAATTCCTGGATTGTCATTAATTCTAAGGTCATTTCTGAACCAAAATAATACAGTTTTGCTCATTTAAGTACTTTCTAGTTTATAAGGGATATATTTTAATTTTATCTTAATAGGAGAAAAATATGAAAAAAAATATACCTAATCCCTGGATTGCTTTGTTCTTAAACTCTTTTATACCTGGTTTGGGTTACTTTTACTGTGGAACAAAATGGAAATGGTTTAACGTAACTTTAATATTTATAGAAATTTTACGGTACCTTGAACTATTATTTTTTGGTACTTCATTCGACAACAAATCAATGTATCAATTATTCATTGGAATAATTCTAGGAACTATTTTTGGAATAGATGCCTTCAGAGATGCATACTTACTAAGGAAGAAAAATGATACTTAAAGTTGAATTACTAAGAGAAAGAATTAGGGGCGTAATTACGAATAAAAGTGAACAAGGCTATAATACTAAAGGTTTAATAAAAAAACTTGAATCAATTGAGGAAAGTTATGATGAATTAATAAAATTTGGAATAAGTTTGTCTGACATTCAAATTAATGAAGACTGGCCATATATAGAACCAAATAACTTAGATGATATTCGTGAAGAATCAAAAAAAAATAGGCCCTTAAAATTAAAAAAAAAAATTGATTATAAACAATCTAAAGAAAAAATTAAAGCTGCATTTTTAGGTTCAATTTCTGGATGTATACTTGGTAAACCTTTAGAAACTTCGTTAACTGGAAAAGAAATAAAAGAAGCACTTATAAAAATTAATGAATGGCCATTATGTTATTATGTTCCAAAAAAAATTAAGAATGCCCTGCCAAGAGTACATAATTCTTTTCATGAAACTATTAGAGAAAATATAGAATATGTTGCTCCAGACGACGATATTAACTACACAATTATGGGAATGCTAATACTTGAAAAATATGGAGAACAATTTACTCATAAAAATATTAGCGATATGTGGTTACATCATCTTCCTATAAATACTACTTTTGGACCAGAAAGAACCATTTTACTAAAGTATGGACTAGATTCATTAAGTAGATTTTCTCGTTCTCAATTCTCTATGAAAGGAGGGGTAGGATTAAAAAATTCAGAAGAGATTAATTACTCTTCTGAATTAAATTTAATTAATGAGGTCTTAAATCCAGGAGACGAATTATGTGGAGCTGCTATTAGGGCTGATGCTTATGGATATGCCTGTCCAGGAAATCCAGAACTTGCTTCAAAAATGGCATGGGTAGATTCTAGTTTTACTCATAGAAGGACTGGAATTTATGCAACTATGTTCTTATCTGCTGCAATTTCTTGCGCTCAAGTACTTGAAGATAAAATGGAAATCATAGAAACTGCTCTAGAATTTGTTCCACAGAAGAGTAGATTTTTTGAAAGATCAATAGCATCTTATTTAGATGTAAAAAATTCAAAAAATTGGGAAGATGGTTACGCTAAAATTAATAATAAACTTGGAGAATATGGGCATTGTAGAATATATCAAGAAATCGGAATGGTGATAAACACCCTTAAGCATGCTAGAGATATTGGGGATGGCATATGTATACAAGTCTCTCAAGGAGCAGATACGGATAGCTTTGGCGCTTCTGCTGGTTCTTTACTTGGTGCTTTTTATGGCCCTAAATATCTTGATGATAAATGGATAAAACCATTTAATGATGATATTCATACTGGTTTAGCTTGGTTCTTTGAAAGATCTGTAAATTCATTATCAAGAAGAATGGGAAATTTGCCAAGGAAAATCAGATAATTTGATAAAAGAACTAAAAAAGTTATATGAGAATAAATTTTTCTTAAGATTTTCAAGTTCTAGTCTCTTGATGTTTTCAGCAAGGTATATGGATTTTGCAATTATTGGCTGGCTTATTACTAGCCTTTCAAATGATCCTTCCTCAGTTGGATTATTAATTTTTCTAAGATTTATACCATTAACAACTTCAGGACTAGTCTCTGGTTGGCTAGTTGATAAATTTTCAAGACTAAAAATCATAAAAACAATAATCGTTATAACATCGATTTATTACTTTTTGTTATCTTATTACTTGCTTACAGGAAACGGAACTATTGAAATCTTTTATATTATTACATTTATTTCAGGAATTTTATCATCTATAGATCTTGCATCAAGACAATCATACCTATCAAATTTAGTTAGAAAAAAAATATTAAAATTTGCACTAGCTATAGACATAATTTTGATGAACTTGTGTATCTTTTTAGGTCCAAATCTTGGCATGCTATTTTACGAAATAATAGACTTCGAACAAATATATTTTTATCTCGGAATAATAACCTTAATTAGCTTACTAATAATAAGAAAGAACCCAAAATTATCAATGCTTAAAAATAAAAAAGAAGAGTATTCAGGTTTTGCTAAAGGCGTAGGATTTGCTATAAAAAACAAGTTAATACTTTCAACTCTACTAATTTTAGCGTTTGGAAATTTTTTCGCATTTTCTTTTGAATCTATGGCTCCTTATGTCGGGAAAAACATACTAAATTCATCTCCTCAAGAATTCTCATTTCTGCTTTCAATGCAAGGTTTAGGAGCTTTATCGGGAGCAATACTATTTTTGCCTTTAATAGTAAAAATTAATCGGCCTGGTTTTGTTTTTGCAATCTCAAGTATTTTATTATGTATTTTCTCTTTTTTATTTTCGTTTGAAAATTCTTATTTTATGACATGCGTAATCATATTTTTTGGAGGTTTATCAATCGCAATTTTTGGCAACATGCATGCCAGAATATTAATTTCTCAAACTCCGAATCCTCTACGTGGAAGAATTCAAGGATTGAGACAATTATCCATAGGCTTCTTTCCATTAGGAAGCTTATTTTTAGGCTTGTCTGGAGATTATTTTGGTATTTCTACTAGTATTAGATTATTTTCATTTGCAGGTGTATTAGTTACAATTTTTATACTAATATTATTTAGAGAACTAAGAAAAAAAATTAAATCTATATAATGAATAAACATGATTTAGAAAATATCGTATCGAAGTATATAAATAAGTCTGAAACATATACTGAAGAGATTTCAGAAATCTTAACAAAAAGACTGGCGGTGACCTTCGGCATAGGGGATAAGAAATTTTATAAAAATTCAGTACTCCCAAAAGCATGGCATGCTTCAATGTTTAGGCCGCTCGAAGCAACGAATAGACTTTCAAATGATGGACAACCAAAGGGCAATCAATTTCTACCTGATCTTCCATTGAAAAAATTTATGCTAGCAAATAGAGAATATGAGTTCAAGTCAAATTTATATATAGGTGGAAGTGCAAAAATAATTTCAAAAATAGAATCTGCTTCAGTGAAAGAAGGTAAATCTGGATTACTAGTTTTTCTAGGTATTTTACATAAAATATATTCTAATAAATCTTTATGCATTATTGAAAAAGAAACTTTTGTATATAAGAATGACTCGAAAAATCAATCTCAAAAAGATAATGATGAATTTATAATACCTCCTGATGCTATTTTCAGAGAGTTTACACCTACAAATCAATTTCTATTCAGGTACAGTGCAATAACATTCAACACTCATAGAATACATTATGATTATAATTTTGCTACTAAAATTGAAAAATATCCTGACTTAATAGTAAATGGAGGTATTATAGGGATACTTATAGCTAACATAATAAGCAAAAACTGTAGTTTTAGTATCTCAAAATTAAGTATCAAATACACCTTACCCCTATTTGTAAATAGAAAAATTAAAATAATCATTCATGATAAGGAAGAAAACGATAATGCTATAAACTTTCATGTTTCGATACTTAACGATGAAAACTTAATCTCGGCAAAAGCAAAAATAGTCTGTAATAAGGAATAAAAATATGAATTTACCTCTTAAGAACGTTAAAGTTTTAGATTTATCTAGTGTTTTAGCTGGTCCGTATTGTTCTTTACATCTAGGTGATTATGGAGCAACTGTAACTAAAATAGAGTCTCCTCAGGGAGATTTATTAAGGAAGCTTGGAGGTAGGTCAAAAAGTGGAATGCTTTCTCCTCAATTCATGAATATTAATCGTAACAAAAAATCATTGTGCATTGATCTGAAAAACCCTCAATCTGATGAAATTATCAAAAAGCTTATATCAACTCATGATGTGCTCCTAACCAATATGAGAGACAACGCACTAAAAAAATTACATTTAGATTACAATTCTGTTGAAAAAATCAGAAAAGATATTATCTACTGCCACATAGTTGGATTTGGGAGTAAGGGTAAGTACTCCTCATTACCCGCATATGACAACATTATACAAGGTGCCAGTGGATTCTCTGACCTATTTAAAAGAAGAGATAACTCCCCTGGATTTGTGCCACTAGGGATTACAGACAGAATCTCAGGCTTAACAGCATTTAATTCAATATTACTATCGATAATTCAGCGTAACATATCAAACGAAGGTCAATATATTGAAGTACCCATGTATGAGATAGCATCAACATTTATACTAACTGAACATATTGGCGATATGTTTTTCAAAAACTCTTCAGGCAAAACTGGAGATCTTAGAGTACTGAATCCATCAACTAAGCCTATTCCTACAAAAAATGGATACATATGCGTATCAGCTAATACAGATAAGCAAGCATTCGCATTTTTTGATGCAATCGATAGACCGAAATTAAAAAACAATAAAAAATTTGATTCCGTTACGGCTCGCTACGAAAATTTAGAAGATTTTACTAAAATTAGAACAACCTCACTTACCAGCAAAACTACTGAAGAATGGATGGCAATTTTTTTAGATAAAGATATACCTGCAATGCCAGTAAATTCTTTTGAAGACTTAATTTATGATGAACAATTAAATTCTTCAGATATTTTTGAAGAAATGGACCATCCAATTGAAGGTAAAATTAATACAATTAAACAACCTGTATCATTCTCAAAAACCAAACTTTCATACAAATCACTTGCCCCTTCTCTGGGTGAAGATTATATGTCTATACTGCAAGAAATCGGGTTTAAAAAAAGTGAAATCCACAAACTAATTAAGTCGAAATGTATTCACCCACCAAAAAAATAATATTTTTCATCTATTGATTATTTTTTTTATTGCTTTTTTGAATATCGTACAGTATTCTAAAATAAAATTCATATAAGGAGTTAATATGCCAAAAGGTGGAGCAAGAATTGGCGCAGGAAGACCTAAAGGACAAGGTAAATATAAAGAGCCAACAAAGCCTATCAGAATACCTGAAAGTAAAATAGAAAAAATACTTGATTATATAAAAGGTTATGATTATAAATTACCCTTATACACAAGTGCCGTACAAGCAGGCTTCCCTTCCCCTGCTGATGATTATATTGAGGAAAAATTAGACCTAAACAAACATCTAATAAAGCATCCTTCTGCAACATTTTTTGTGAAAGTAACAGGAGATTCAATGATCAAAGCTGGCATTCATAGCGGTGACATATTAATAGTTGATAGAAGTATAGAGCCAACGAAAGGTAAAATTGTAATAGCAGCTATCGATGGTGAATTAACAGTAAAAAGGTTGTCATGCGAGAGTGATGGTAATTACTTACTACCAGAAAATGACAACTATACTCCGATAAAAATAGATGAACATAACGACTTAACTATATGGGGAGTAGTTACGAGCGTTCTCCATTCTGTATAAGAAATGAATAATATATTTGGCTTAATAGACTGCAATAATTTTTATGCATCATGTGAACGTGTTTTTCAACCTAAACTTAATAATTCCCCAATAGTAGTTTTATCTAATAACGATGGGTGTATTATAGCTAGGTCTGAGGAAGCAAAGTTGTTAGGGATACCAATGGGTGCACCATATCATAAATATAAAAATTACATAAAAAAAAACAAAATTAACGTTTTTTCATCAAATTATGAATTTTACGGAGATATGTCAGAGAGAGTAATGAGTTCAATAAAAATGCTGATTGAAAATGAAAACATTGAGATATATTCAATTGATGAAGCGTTTATAAAGCTATCTAATAATGACCCATTTACATATTCAAAAAAAATATCCTCAAAAATTATGCAATGGACAGGCATACCAACTTCTATCGGCATATCAGATACTAAAACTTTATCAAAAATTGCTAATCATGTAGCAAAAAAAAGACCTAAAGAAAATGTGTTTGATATGAGAGATGAAAAAATAAAAGAAAAGGTGATGAAAGAACTACCTGTTAATAAAATATGGGGCATATCAAAAGGCTGGAGTGAAAAATTACGTAATTTAGACATACATACTGCCCTAGAACTAAGAGATGCGAATAGTAATTTTATTAAGAAAAAGCTTGGCATAGTAGTAGAGAGAATAGTCCTTGAGCTAAGAGGAATATCATGTTTAGATATAGAAAAGAACAAGGATAAAAAATCTATAATAGCATCTAAATCTTTTGGTAGTCTAATTACAGATATAAATCTAGTAGAGCAGGCATTGTCTAATCATGTAGCAAACGCCTGTAAAAAATTGCGTAAACAAAACACTAAAGCGAAATCTATATCCATATTCATACAAACAAATAAATTTAGAAAAGACTTACCTCAGTATATAGCTAGTGAAAGCTATATATTAGAAAAACCTAGTTCGGATACAGCAAAATTTATTAAAATTAGTAAAAGACTACTAAACAGAATTTTTAAAAATAAATATATGTACCATAAATGTGGAGTAATACTGAATAAAATATGCAGCAACGATTACGAACAAAAGCATATGTTTATTGAAAACAACCCTAAAATAGATAGGTTGATGAAAATAATTGACACACTAAATAGCAGTATAGGTAAAGACTCGGTGTTTCATGCTTCACAGGGTACAAGAAAAGAGTGGAAAATGAAAAGGAAAAGCTTGTCTCCTTGCTACACAACTAAATGGGAAAATATTCCAATTGTAAAATAATTTGCCTCTGGCACGCCCGGAGGGATTTGAACCCCCGACACCTAGGTTCGAAGCCTAGTGCTCTATCCACTGAGCTACGGGCGCATAAAAATGGGGTGGATGGAGGGACTCGAACCCTCGATCTTCTGGGCCACAACCAGACGTGTTAACCACTACACTACACCCACCATATATGGTTTATATTACTAAAAAAGAATTATTTAGTAGAAAATATAAACACAATAAAACATTAATTATAAAGATTAAAAATTTAATTTCATAAACTATTTTTAGAGATTTATGCAAAATTCAATCAATGTTCTGGTTGGAACTCCTGTTGCTCCGGCAACATACCAGTCTCTATCAGTATCTAGCATAGATGTAGCTGCTATATCTATATGAGCCCAACTAACTCCTTCAGCAAATTTAGAAATAAAGTGAGCTGCAGTTGTTGAACCACCACCTCTACCACCAGTATTCTTAATGTCTGCAACCATAGAAAAATTTTGCTTTTTAGTAACATTATCTAGTGGAAGCTGCCATATCATCTCACCGGTTATATTACCAGCGTTTATGACTGTATTAATTAAATTTTCATCGTTTCCAAAGATTGGACTCACCCCATCCCCCATTGCTATTCTTGCTGCTCCTGTCAGAGTTGCAATATCCAAAATTTTACTCGCACCTTTATCTTTCGCATAACCAATTGCATCTGCTAATGTCAGTCTCCCTTCAGCATCCGTGTTATCAACCTCTATGGTCAAACCATTATATGCCTTAACAATATCTCCTGGCATTTGTGCATTACCACTAGGCATATTATCAGTAGCAGCACAAACAACATTGACGTTAATTTTAGGTTTTAGTTGAGAAATTGCTTCCATGGCTGCAATAACGGCTGCACCTCCTCCCATGTCACCCTTCATTTTCCCCATTCCAAAACCAGGCTTCAGAGATATCCCTCCACTATCAAATGTTATTCCTTTTCCTATCAGCCATATATTATTTTCAGGACTGCCTTTATCACCCTCGAATGACATGTGTATGAACTTGAGAGGTCTTTCACTACCTTTTGCAACCCCAATAAAAGCTCCCATACCTAATTTTTTTACATCTTTGTAATCAAGAACCCTAATTTTACAACCATGCTTCTCAGATATCTTAACTGCAACTTGAGCTAAATCTGAGGGAGACAACATATTTCCAGGCTCATTAACTAGATCTCTAGCTAAAATTTCTGCATTTGCATATATTGAACCAACCTTGATATAACGATTGATTATTTTTTTATTTTCATTATCTAGATCCAAAAAAGTAAATTTTTCTACACTACCCGAACTATTTTTTTCCTTATATTTATTAAAGTTGTAATTACCTAATATAAGGCCCTCTGTAAATGATTGACAAAATTTTTCCCGATTTACCTTTTTATACAAAATTGAATTTTCATTTAACAAATGAACTTTTTTGACTTTTAAACTTTTAATTTTTTTGATTAAAGATGCAGAAATTTTTCTCACTTTATTGGTAGAAAGTAAATTTATATCACCCAAACCTAATATCATTATTTTTTTGGGATAAAAGTTTTTTTCAGACAAGTTAGGTGTATATATTAAGGACATTTCTCCTTCATCACCAGTTATATCAGAATTGCTAATAAGGGATGCTATCAAGCCATCTAAAACTTTATCTATTTTCTTAGTTAATGGCGAGATTTTAACTTTCTTATCTCTTTTACTCAGCATTAGTACTAATAAGTCTGAGCGGGTTGCAAAAGGATCAGATGATTGAGCCTGTATGTTCAAAAAATTACTCCTAAACTTAAAATTTATATACATTAAATCTACACTAAAATTAAATTTTTGCAATTACAAAGACTATTTTTTCACAATAAATCAGATTAATTAATGTAAAAAAAGTTGCATCTCAAATAAACTGTAAATTTAAGTAATGTTTTGAACAAATAAAAAACTAATTCTAAATTTAAACAAAATAAAGTACTAAAGTACCTTGCGCTATTTTATAAAAAATCATACGATACCGTGTAAGGGGTAAAATAATCCCACCAAAATATTAATAAGTGTCCGCTTATTAACATAAAAAAGATTTTTCTTTTTGGAGGCGTAATATGACTACTAACACATTGGCTGTAAAATTAGTTAGCGATGGAACTTTTCTTTTAGATGGAGGACCTATGTTTGGGTCAGTACCAAAAATTCTATGGGAAAAAAATGCTAAGCCAGACCGAAAAAATAGAGTTCGACTTGGATTAAACTCCTTGTTAATAAGAACTCCTCAAGCAAATATTTTAGTTGATGCTGGAATAGGAAATAAAGAACCTGAAATCACAAGAGAAATTTACGGGCATTCTTCATCAAAACTAATTAGAAACTTAAGGCATAATGGCGTCAGTGCCCGAGACATTAATTATGTTATTCTGACTCATCTTGCTTTTTCTCACAGTGGTGGAGCAACAAAATTGGATCGTGAAGGTAAAATAATCCCTACATTCCCAAAAGCTAAATATCTGATTCAAAGATCAGCTTGGAATGAGGCTTTCTCACCAAATGAAAGATCTAAACCTATATATGGTACTGGTGTAGAACATCTTAAAGTTTTACATGATAAAGGATTAGTTGAGTTATTAGACGGTGATGTTGAGGTTGTCCCAGGTGTAAAAACATTAGTAACTCATGGATACTCTGATGGTCACCAAATTGTTTTTATCAATACAGGTAGTGAAAGAATAATTTATTTAGCCAATCTTATACCAACACCTAATCATATACCTCTCCCATACATAACTGCATTTGATAGATATCCTGATCAAACTTTGAAAATGAAGAAGGAATTATTAGAAAAATGTGAGAAAGAAGGTTGGTTAATGATTTTTGCACACGGATATCATCAATCTGCAGGTTATCTAGAGAGAAGGAAAGGGAACATCGAGTTACGCCCAATTGACTTCTAATTTTTAGGTAAAAGTTAAATAAAGTTTTGACTACATAAAAATCGTAATATAAAAAAAGCCGCTTTTAATTAGCGGCTTTTTTTTATTAAACTTGATAGCACTACATTATTTTCAAGTTTTTCTAAAACAATCTCTTCCAAAGGAAAGAAAGGATATTTATTATTGTACTCTTTTTTTGCTTTTACTCTTATATAATTATCAGTTAATCCACTATTTCTATTTTTACCCTCCCAAAGAACAGATTTGGTTTTACCGAAACTAGATTTTCGGAATTTAATAAATTTCTTTTGAATAATATCCCTTAATTCAGCTGAACGCTTTGATTTTATTTTTGGGTCAACTTGATTTTTCAAGAAAAATGCTGAGGTCCCTTCTCGCATAGAGTAAGAAAAAACATGTGCATCTGAAAGAACTATTTTTTCTATAGTTTCTTTTGTTTCTTTGTGACTATAATCATCTTCTCCAGGAAAACCACATATAATATCAGTAGTTATAGAAGAGTCAGGCACCTGCATCTTAACCATCTCGCAACGCTGGATAAATTCGTTTTTAGTATAAGTTCTTCTCATCGCTTTTAATATTTTATTGCTTCCACTTTGCAGAGGTATGTGAAAATGCTGGCATAGCCTGCCCTTTCCTTCGTTATTCCAGAGTGATAATAATTCTTCGGAAAATTCTGATGGCTGAATAGAAGAAATTCTTAGTCTCTTAACATCAGTATAATTTAAAATAGATTTAATCAAGTCAGTCAAACTCGTATTTTCTAAATCAAAACCATATGATCCTAGCTGAGTTCCAGTTAGAATTATTTCAGGGCAACCTTTATCTACAAAAAAATTAATATTATTTATAATTTTTTCCTTAGATATGCTTCTTTCCCTTCCTCTAACCTTAGGTACAATACAGTAGGCACAAACTTGGTCACATCCCTCCTGAATTTTTATAGAAGCTCTAGTTCTACCAAGCAATACATCTTGATTGAAATTTATACTTTTTTCAATATTATTAACTTCTTCATGCCCAAGAGCAGATGAAATTATTGACACCAATTCATTTTTTTTTGTGTTTGGAACTACCAAGTCTACAGATGACATTTGATCTAGATCTTCATAAGATTTTTCAGGATAGCAACCAGCAGCAACAACTAATGCTTTTGGAAATTGCCTTCTTGCTCTATTTAATGCTTGTCTAGCTTTTTTATCCGCTACATGAGTAACAGTACATGAGTTTAATATAAACAAATCAGGAGTATCTGAAGACTTAGACAACTGATATCCGTTGTTTATCAGTTGATTTGAGATTGCTTGGCTATCAGCAGTATTTAGTTTACATCCATGAGTTTCAATTAAAAATTTCATACGATTAAAAGTTTTTTGTTATAAATTTTTATTATAAAGAATTAAATTAGTATAAATCTATTAGAGAATTGGAAATTAATAATTGTTATACTCAAATTATAAATTTTATATGGAGAAAAATTAATGTCAAAAAAAGTAATGGTCACTGGCTTAGGACTTGTCACTCCAATAGGTAATCAAGTTGATATAACGTGGAATAATCTAATTAATGGTAAATCAGGAATTGATTATATAAAATCTTTCGACCCTGAAGGTTTTGAAACTAAAATTGCTGCAGAAGTCAAGGAATTTAACCCTAGTGAAATTTTAGGGCGTAAAGAATCTAAGAGATTAGATAGGTTTGCTCAGTTTGCATGCGTTGCATCGAAAGAAGCAGTAAATCATTCTGGTTTAGATATTCAAAATGAGGATGCGACTAGAATAGGTGTACTAATAGGTAGCGGTGTTGGAGGTATTATCACTATCACTGACCAACATAAAGTAATGCTAAATCGTGGCCCAAAAAGAGTTAGTCCTTTTCTTGTACCAATGATGCTTGGTGATATGGCTTCAGGCCAAGTTTCAATGATGCTAGGTGCCAAGGGACCAAATTTTTCTACAGTTTCTGCATGCGCCACTGGAGCAGATTCAATCGGCGAGGCATATGAAATGATTAGACGAGGAGTTATTGATGTTGCTATAGCTGGAGGGACAGAAGCTGCAGTATGTCCAATAGGGATAGCTGGATTTAACTCTTGCATGGCCCTTTCTACAAAAAATGATAATCCAAAATCTGCTTCTAGGCCATTTGATAAAGAGCGAGATGGTTTTGTTCTTGGAGAAGGCGCTGGAATAGTTATACTTGAATCTGAAGAACATGCATCAAAAAGGAATGCAAACGTTATTGCTGAATTACTGGGGTATGGAGCATCAAGTGATGCTCATCATGTAACTCAACCTCATCCTGAAGGTGAAGGAGCAAGTAGAGCTATGCAAATGGCTCTATCGACTAGCAAGACAAATATAAATGAAATAGATTATGTAAATGCTCATGGAACTTCAACTCCACTGAATGATAAATTTGAAACTATTAGTATTAAAAACACATTTGGTGAGCATGCATATAAAATGCCCATTAGTTCAACCAAATCAATGACTGGCCATCTTCTCGGTGCAGCTGGTGCAATTGAATCTGTAATAAGTATCTTAGTTATTAATAATTCAGTTATACCGCCAACAATCAATTATGAAAACCCAGACCCTGATTGTGACTTGAACTATGTCCCTAATCAATCTATAGAATCAAATATTTCAAAAGTTATGACGAATTCTTTAGGCTTTGGGGGTCATAACTCTAGCTTAGTCTTCGGGAAGATCTAGGTGCATATTGAAGAACGAATGGATTCTAAAATCATATCCTAAAGAAGGATTTTTTATAAATTTAAATCTGCATAAATTAAATATTCCATACCATATTGCAAGTAAAATTTTCTGGAGTAGGGACTTAAAGAACCCTGATGATATTAAAAACTTCATAAATATAAATGAAAATAATATTTATTCTAAATTTACAGATATGAAAGTTGCAATTGAAAGAATTAATGATGCACTCCAAAATAATGAAAAAATTGGAGTTTTTGGAGACTTTGATGTTGATGGACTTTCAGGTACTGCAATCATAATTAGACTCATAGAGAATTTCTCTGGTAACATTTATCCATTAATCCCAAAAAGAGAGCAAGATGGACATGGCCTTACCACAAAATTTATAGATGCTTTCAAAGATATGGGAGTTAAACTAATTATAACAGTTGATACTGGTTCAACCTCGTTAAAAGAGATCGATTATGCAAATTCAC